>OGEQ01000018.1_pt1 | contig 166639 bp, 154 predicted proteins | sample 1570731 | NCBI WGS metagenome assembly OGEQ01 (sample SAMEA2582132, study PRJEB24529) | metagenome | biome: Human gut stool | place: China | collected 2011
GTGGAACCCATCTGATAACGCTTGGAGCTATGCACCATCTCGATATACGCCATTGCCATCTCCATTCCTGAATCCGCCACGAGACACAGTACGGCTTTAATTGTACGTACTAAAGTAAGGGATATCGTTACCGTAAGGGAGGGATTCCATGGATACCGCCAATGAAGCCGACCGCCTGCAGACGCTCTTGTACGGCGCCTATGATTCCGATGCCGTGCGCGAGATGGAACGCCCTTTGCTCGACGATGGCGTTCCACTGATGCGCATGGCCGCATCCGCCGCGGCGCACGTGACGATGGAGCTGCTCGACGATGAGGATCTGGCCGTTGAGGACGCGCGCGTGACCCTGCTGGTCGGCGCCGGCGACAACGGCGGTGACGGCCTGTATGCCGGTGCCGAACTTGCACAGGAAGGTGCGCAGGTTACGGCGATCGCCGTCGGCCGTTCCCTTCACGAAGAGGCCTTTGCAGCGTTCGTGCATGCCGGCGGACGTGTACTCGTGCTCGATCCCGCCGCCGACATTCCCGGATGCACCACCGGTTTTTCCGCAGGCGAGGCCGGCGAGCGCCTGCAGGCGGCCGTCGAGTACGCGCAGGGCTCGCACGTGATTCTCGACGCGATGACCGGTATCGGCGTGACGGGTGCGCTACGTGGCGTCGCCGGTACGATTGCGGCTTCGTTGGGTTTGGTTGGCGAGTTGCCTGACCGTCCCGCCCTGCCGAATAATGAGCCGTCCGCGGATTTGCCACTGGTGGTGGCCATCGATACGCCTTCCGGCGTGGGTGTGAATGACGGTTCGTTGCCGGGTCCGTATATTCCGGCTGATGTTACGGTGACGTTCGGCGCGATGAAGCCATGTGCGATGGTGCCGCCCGCCTCGTATGCGTGTGGCAGGCTGACGCTGGTTGATTTTGGTTTCGACTTTGACGATTCGATTCCCGCGGCGGAGATGACGGACGGTGATTTCGTCACGGATTCGATTCGTCTGCCCCAGCTTGCGGACGGTAAGTATTCGCGTGGTGTGGTCGGGTTGGTGACCGGTTCCGCCCGTTATCCCGGTGCGGCAGTACTGTCGGCGCGGGCTGCGGCGCGTACGAATTCGGGCATGGTGCGTTACATGGGCCCGCAGCATGCGCAGGATATGGTGCTTTCGGCGTTGCCGGAGGCAGTTATCGGCAAAGGGCGCGTGCAATCCTGGGTGGTCGGTTCGGGCGTCCCCGCCGGCGACGACGAAACGGCTGATGAGGATATGCAACGTGAGACGATTGCCGCGTTGCTGAAGCATTACACGTTGGAACGGTCCGATGCCGATGGGTCGTCCATGGAGTTGAACGAACGCGTACATGCGATGCCCCCGATCGTGGTGGATGCCGGAGCGCTGGATCTGCTGCCGGAACATGTGCCGGCGCAGGTGGTCATCACTCCGCACGTCGGCGAATTGGCCCGATTGCTGAACAGGATTGAGCATACTGAAATCGATGTCGACGGCGTGTACGCCGAACCGCTTGCGTATGCCCGCAGGGCCCATGAGCTGACCGGCGCGACCGTTCTGCTCAAGGGTGCGGTGACGATTGTGGTCGGTGAGGATGGAGATGGCGAGGAACGGGTGATTCTTTCCGGCCGGGCGCCAGCGTGGCTGGCTACCGCCGGCGCCGGGGACGTACTGGCTGGCATGCTGGGCGCCATGCTCGCACAACAGGATGACATGCTCGCCGACGATCCGGCGCTCGTTCCGGAGGTTGCCGCTGCGGCGGCCTATCTGCATGGTCTTGCGGCGGCGGCCGAATCACAATCCGATCAGCGCGGCTGGCATCGTCCGCGAATCTACGGGCAATCTCACCATCATCATTTCGGCACGATCGGACATCCGATTGTTGCCAGCGACATCATCGACGGCATCCGGACGGCGTTCATGGAGCTGCTGCAGTAGTCGGGAACGACGTCAAGCGGCAAAGCACCGAAGATAACGGCAGCGGTCATCCGGCACTCGTACCTGTGCATATGCGAGATGCGATCGCTGGATGGCCGCTGCCATTCGGCCGACGTCCTATTCTACGGATTTGAGCGCGGCAAGCATGTCGACCGTCTTCAAACGGCGGTACACTACCCAACCAAGCACGGCCAACACCACGCCGACCACTAGGAGCGGCACGACGAAAGCCTTCCATCCAAGCGCCGGGTCGAACATGACCTCGTCCGGCGGCACCTCGGTGACGATATAGCCGTGCAGCCATGCGCCGAACCCATAGCCGGCAAGAATGCCAAGACCGGACAGCAGCATGGTTTCGCGGTAGATGTACATCGTCGTCTCATTGGTATGGAATCCCAGCACTTTGATGGTGGACAATTCGCGGATACGCTCGGACACGTTCAGATTCGTCAGATTGTACAGGATCACCACCGCCAGCATCACTGCGACGATGATCAGTACTTCCATGATTTGATTGAGCGATTCCACAATCGTGGATACCATGTTCTTCTGCGTCGTGTTCTGCACCACACTTTGCACTGCGGACAGTTTCATGAGTCGCGCGCCCTGACGTTCCGCATTGGCCACGCTTGAATCCTTGAGACGCACCATGTACGAGTTCTCCGAGTAATCCGTGCCGAACATCTTCTCATAGCATTGCGCGTTCATGAATACGAAATGGCCTATATACATTTCGCAGATGCCGGATACTTTAACGGTACGTTCCACGCCGCCCGCATCGGTCACGCTGAAGCTGTCTCCCACGGACACATGCAGCATTTCGGAGAGCCGCTCCGAAATGATCGCGCCATCGTTGACCATGATCCGCTTCTCATGCGACGATCTATCGCGCAAGGTCAGATACGTGCCGAAATTATATGCGTCATCCGTGGCAAGCAGCGTGATCTGCTGTTTGTCGCTGTTTTTGCCGGATGTTTTCGACAATTCCTCGTAATGTGCGGCGATCGAGGAACTCACCGAATCCTTGTTCAACGCTTTTTTGAGCTCATCGATCTGAGCGGAATTCGTGCTCGACTGTTCGACCGCGATCAGATCGTAATGAATCAGTTCGTCGAACTGCCGCTCGCCTATCTGACCGATGGACGCCTGCACGCCAAGTCCTGCGGTGAGCAGCGACACAGCGCCGCAAACGCCGAATATGGTCATGAACATACGCATCTTGTAACGGAAGATGTTGCGTGCAGTCACTTTGCGGGTGAAGTTGAGCCTATTCCAAATCGGCGTAACACGCTCCAGGAAAATCTTGGAGCCTTTCGCCGGTGGCTTCGATAGGAGCAGGGCAGCCGGCTTCTCGCGCAACTCCCGTGAGGCGACGATCCACGTGGGCACGACCGCGCTCATCCAGGCCAGCAGGAACGAAACCAATGTGACCCACGGGTGAAATCCGAGCTTGATGGAGGGCATGGTGAAACCACTGCTGTAGGCGTGCTCCACGATGAGCGGAAGCACCGTATGCCCGGCCAGCACACCGATGACGGTTCCAATGGTCGAAGCCGTGAAACCGTAGACCGTGAATTTGAGCATCACATCGCCGTTCGTATAACCGAGGGCTTTCAGCGTGCCGGAATTCGTACGCTCCTCGTCCACCATGCGCCCCATGGTGGTGAAGGTGACGAGCGCTGCGACGAAATACAGGAAAATCGGGAAGATGTTCGCCAGCTTGCCGATGATGTTCACAATGACCATGTAGACGCGGTAGCCCTGCGAGGTGAGCCCTTCACGCCTGCCGCTGACCGAGTATGCGGGAACGGTAAGGTTGTCGGCCTGTTCCTGCGCCAGTTCGATCCGTGTTTTCGCCTCGGCTATTTTCTTTTCGGCTTTCGGTTTGTTGCTGTTGAATTCGGCGAGTTTACTCTCGTACTCTTCTTCGGCCTTCTCGATGCTTCGTTGGCCTTCGATGAGCTGTTCGGCTCCGTCTACGGCCGTACTACCTGCCTGCGAGGCCACCTGGCCAAGTTGCGCCTGCTTGTTGGCTATGAGGTTGGAGGCCTGTGCAAGATTGTCGGCGTTGTTCTGGTATTCCTGCGATCCTTGTTCAAGCTGGTTCACGCCATCCTGATACTGCTGAAGACCGTTGTTGTATTCTTCCAGCCGCTCATTGTATTCCTGCACGGACGTGTTGTATTGGCCCAGCACCGTCTCGTACCGTTGCTTGAGTTGTTCGTATACCGCTCCCGTGGTGCCGACCCGTTCCATCTTGTTCAACATGGCTGCGGCCTGGTCGAGCATGGTTTTGGTGAGTTCAAGCTGGGTGCGAGCGTCATCGAGCTGCGATTTGGCGTCGGAAAGCTTGTTCCATGATTCGGAAAGCCGGTCTTGTCCTTCGACGAGTTTCGTCTGCGCCGACTGCAGTTGCACTTGGCCGGCCGCGACCGACGCGTTGGCCGAGGCGATCTGCGATTGTGCCGACGCAAGCTGTGCGATGGCCGCGGAACCTTCCTGCACCATGGTCGTTTCGCCTTCGCTCATCTGGTCCTTGGCGCTTGCGATCTGCGCTTTGGCATCGGCAAGCTGCGCTTCCGCGTCGGCGAGCTGCTGTTCGGAATCCTTGACCTGCTGTCTGGCCTGATCGATTTTCTCCTGCTGCTGCTCACGGATGCTCGACTCTCGTGCTTCCGGTTGGCCGGCAAGAAGTTTGACGAGTTGGTCCTTGTGTTTCTGTATGCGGTCGCGGTAATCATCCGTCCAATAGTTGAGATGTTCAGTATCGTTGTAGACGATGCGTGCGATCATCGTCACCTCGGAGTCGAATTCCGACGGCATGGCCACGGCGTATGAGGTCAGTGTGCCGCTGCCGGATGTGGACTGGCCCATGTTCAGTCCGGATACGATTTCGCTTGCGCGCACGAAACCAACGACTTCGAAGCGATGATGACGCAATACGGTACTGCCGGAGATGTCGGCTTTTTCAGTGACGTCAAGCGTGCTGCCCACAGCGAATGCGCTCCGCTGGTTTAGGTCAAGGACGATTTCTCCCTGCCGTTTCGGCATCCTGCCCTCCACCACGTCATAGGTGGAGATATGTTCCGGTTTCGAGAAGACGCGCATGCTGGAATCGGTGCCCTTGATGACAACGTCTTTGAAATAGCCGTATTCGATGCCTCTGACGCCGTCAGCCCTGCCAATGACGTCCTTATCGTCTTCGGACAGTCCATACGTGGATACGACCGTAACGTCGGCAAGATTGTTGCGCCCGTAGAATTCGGCACCGGTGGCCTGCATGTCCGGACCGGCCACTTTGAGACCGACCAGGGCGAACGAGCCCAATGCCATCAGGCAGACGATCGAGACGAATCGTCCTATCGAGCCGGACAGTGTCTGACGAATGTCCTTCCATAGGATGCGTTTCACCATTCGAGTTCCTGAATGTCCATGGGATGCTCGTTGGTCTCGACCGCGGTGACACGGCCGTCATGCATGCGGATCACACGATCGGCGATCGGCGCGATGGCGGAATTATGCGTCACGATCACCACCGTCGCACCATTCTCACGACTCATATCCTGCAAAATCCGCAACACCTGCTTCCCCGTGTTGTAATCCAACGCGCCCGTCGGCTCATCGCACAACAGGATCTTCGGATTCTTGGCCACCGCACGCGCGATCGCCACACGCTGCTGCTCGCCACCCGACAACTGCGCAGGAAAATTATCCACACGGTCAGCGAGCCCCACGTCCGCCAACGCCTTCACCGGATCCATGGCATCGGCCACGATTTGCGAGGCCAGTTCCACGTTCTCCCTGGCCGTCAGATTGGCGACCAGATTGTAGAACTGGAACACGAAACCGATGTCCGTACGCCGATAGGCCGTCAACTGCTTGGCCGAATAGTCAGAGATGTCCCGCCCGTCGATGACGACCCTGCCCTCGGAATTGGTGTCCATACCGCCCAGAATGTTGAGCACCGTCGACTTGCCCGCACCCGAAGCGCCCAGAATGATCGCCAGCTCACCCTTCTCGATGCCGAAACTCACATCATCGTTCGCAACGATGGTCGTGGAACCCATCTGATAACGCTTGGAGCTATGCACCATCTCGATATACGCCATTGACGTATCGCCTCCATCAATAGACAACATGTTGATTTAATTTCCGCATGATTGTATCTTTCCCGACATGAACAGAACAATGATCATTTCCCCTGAAACCGTTCAGTTTAGACGCTTTACGGAAAACTGTTGACTACTACTGGAATGCACAACATGTTGATTTAAACTGGCAGGCATGGTACGACAACGACAAACCAAAACGGAAGCGAAAATCAAAGCGGCGTTCACCACGCTCGTCAAAAACAAAGGCTTCGACGCGATGACCGTCAGCGACCTGGCTCGCGAGGCGGACATCAATCGCGGCACCTTCTACATGCACTATGTCGACAAATTCGACCTGCGCGACCAGCTGCTCGACGACGTCATCGCAGATCTGGCCGCAATACTCATCCCGGAATCAGACGATGACAACGAGCCGCTCGATGTCGAAGACATCATTAAATCCCGCAACCTCGTATCCGCCATGCGCTATCTCAAACGAGACTATGCGTTCTTCGACGCCATCTCCGGCAGCGGCAACGACATGCAGCTGTACGAGCGCGTCAAGGACGTCATCAAGCAACTGCTGCTCGGGCAGGTGTCACGACTGCGAAAGGCACCGGATGACACACCAGGCATCCCCGGGGAATACGCCATGGAGATCCTCGTCTCATCCACTTCGTCCATATTGTGGTTGTGGCTACGCCGCGGCTGCCAGGAATCGCCGGAAACCATCTCAGGCATCATCGAACGCAGCAAATCCATCGCCCCCGTGGACATACTGCGTTGAAACCGTCGGTTGAATACTTGACATCCCCGCAATGCACACCGCACAATCGTGAAATATCGGGAAACTATGCTGTCGTTCCATCAGTAGGGTCGTAGGGTTCAACTACGGGAAAGGTGGCATTCATGAAAAGCCGTCCGATCATCGGCATCACTCCCCTGTTCGATTACGAACGGGACAGCCTGTGGCTGTTACCCGGATACATGGACGGCATCGAGGAGGCAGGCGGACTGCCGATCATGCTGCCGCTAACCTCCGATGACCATGAAATCCGCCAGTTGGCCGATATGTGCGACGGCATCCTGTTCACCGGCGGGCAGGACGTGAATCCAACGCTCTACGGCGAGAAGGTCACACCCGAATATCAGGCGACGAAGCCGGAACTGAGCGCCGAACGTGATGCGATGGAGCCACCGCTGCTTGACACGATGATCCGGCTCGACAAACCGGTGTTAGGGATCTGCCGCGGCATTCAGCTGATCAACGCCTGCCTTGGAGGCACGCTGTGGCGTGATCTGCCGAGCGAACATCCGAGCGATGTGAAGCATCATATGATGAAGCCCCCATACGATGCATTCGGCCATGACGTGACCGTGGAACCGGGCACGCCGCTGGACGATATGCTCAATGGCATGCCGCAATCGCAGGTCGACGAGTCAACCATGAAACGCAACGACGACGGCAACTGGTCGATCGCCGTCAACAGTTACCATCATCAGGCCGTACGGACCGTCGCACCGACGCTGAAGGTCATGGCGACGGCCACGGACGGCATCACGGAAGCCGTATACCGGCCGGAATCCCGATTCCTGTGGGCGGTGCAGTGGCATCCGGAATTTTTGCACAACGTCGATGCGCGCAGCCGTGCCATCTTCTCCGAGTTCGTCAATGCGGCACGGCGATAACCCCCTGCTTCCAGCATTCCGCTTACGCCACCCCGTTACGCTACACTGACGAACAGCAGATACACGCTTTACGAGGAAGGTTCCCCATGGTCAATGCAGTCCCCGCCATCACCGACGTCATTTTCGATTTCTGCGGAGTCGTGGTCGATTGGCAGTCTCGCGCGGGGCTGGAAGGACATTACCCGCAGGAGCTGGTGGATCGCATCTGCTCGGATGATGACGAGTTCGGCTTCTTTGACTATGAGGACCGCATGGACCATGGCGCTTCCCTGGCTGAGGTGCTACCAAGCGTCGAGCAGGACCACGGCAAGGAGATCGCCGATATTTTCGAGGATTACATCACACGTTACGACGATTCCCTGGTTCGCCTGCTGCCCGGCTCGGAACGGCTGCTACGCGACCTGAAAGCCGCCGGTTATGGCGTATGGGGGCTTACGAACTGGTCGTACGAGACCATTCATTTCGCCTTCGAGAAGTTTCCGCAGCTTACGGAAATTCTCGACGGCACGGTCGTGTCGGGCGAGGAGAAGATGTTCAAGCCCAACGCCGATTTCTACGAGCTGGCACTGCAACGTTTTGGCATCGAAGCCGAAAGGTCGGTATTCTTCGATGACACCGCGAAGAACGTGGACGGAGCCGGCAAGGTGGGCATCCACGCCTTCCGCTTCGTCGATGCCGAACAGGCTCGCAAGGACCTTGCATCTTTGGGAGTGCGGATCTGATCGTCCGGGCATAGTCATTCCGCCATGGTCGCGATATGCCGATGGCGGAATGCATCCGTCCACAATGCAGAAACCGAACGTTATAAACTGCTCTTTCGTAAATGGCCGCTGCTATAAATGGGTGTTATGACTCTCCTACAGTTGAAGTACATCGTCAAAATCGTCGAATGCGGCTCCATGAACGAAGCCTCGCACGAGCTGTACGTGTCGCAGCCGGCGTTGAGTTCCTCGGTGAAGGAACTCGAGAACGAGCTGGGCATCGAGATCTTCACCCGCTCGTCCCAAGGAATCGCGTTGACCGTGGATGGCGCGGAATTCCTCACCTACGCTCGTCAGGTGCTCGATCAGGCTTCCCTGCTGGAGGAGCGCTATAAGAACGCGAAACCGCGCAAGCAGCTGTGCTCCGTATCCACGCAGCATTACATGTTCGCCGTCGAGGCGTTCGTGGAGATGATCAGTTCCATCAAGTCCGATGAATACGAGTTCACGATCCGCGAGACCCGCACGAAGGACATCATCAACCAGGTCGCCAACATGCTGTCGGAGATCGGCATCATCTACCTGTCCGACTTCAACAAGGACGTCATCGGCAAGATGTTGCGCGAGAAGCATCTTGAGTTCCATCCGTTGTTCCGCGCGCCGCTGCATGTATTCATCTCACGCAGCAATCCGCTGGCCGGCAAGAAGAAGGTCACGATGGAAGACCTGAAGCCGTTCCCGTTCATTCAATACGAGCAGGGCGAGGAAGGCAGCTTCTTCTTCGCCGAGGAAGCGGTCTGGCCGGAATACTCCCCCAAGCAGATCAACGTGACCGACCGTGCCACGATCCTGAACTTCATCATCGGTTTGAATGGTTACACGGTGTGCACCGGCATCGACAACGGTGACCTCAACAACGAGAAGATCGTGACCGTGCCGCTCGACACCGACGAGACGATGCTGGTCGGCTGGATCACCAACGAGCGTGCGAAGCTGTCGAAGGCGGCCGAAAACTATCTTGAAAAACTCAAGTCGGTCGTCGCCGACCACGGATACAATCTCATCGATTAACAAAGATCCTCCTTCATCGTGAAGGAGGATCTTCCATATTCGGTAAGTATCGAGCGGTCAGGCGCCATACCGTTCGAGATAGGAGTCGGCTGCGGCCTTGATCTCCGGCGTGACATACGGGGCGCCGTCCGCGGTCTCGATGTGCTGTCCGGCTTCGAAGATCTCTTTCACGTTGGCGATGGCGAACACCGGGAAGCCGAATTCCGCTTCGACGGCTTTCACTGCGGAGGTGTCGGAATCCTTGGTCTTCTCCATACGGTCCACGGACAGCACCAAGCCCACGACTTCGACGTTCGCTTCGGCCTTCAGCTTCGGAATGACCTCGCGTACGGCGGTGCCTGCGGTCATCACGTCATCGACGAGCAGCACCTTCATGCCGTCGGTCAGTTGGGTGCCGACCATCATGCCGCCGTCGCCGTGATCCTTCTTCTCTTTGCGGTCGAACGTGTAGCCGACTTCCATGCCGTGCCCGGCCGTCAGGGCAATGGCGGTGGAGACGCCCAGCGGAATGCCCTTATAAGCCGGACCGAATACGGTGTCGATGTCTTCCGGCAGGTTGCCGGCTTCGATTTCGGCTGCGATCTTTTCAGCATAGAATGCGCCGAGTGTCGCGATTTTCCTGCCGTCGTTGAAGGCGCCGGCGTTGATGAAGTACGGGGACTCGCGGCCGGACTTCAATGTGAATTCACCGAACTTCAACGCCTGCGACTCCAGCAGGAATTCGGTAAAACGGTGGTCAAGGGATTCCATAGTCACTCCTTCACGCGATGAATGGTCGTTAGCGCCAGGTTTCGCCCTTGGCGAGCTTGTCAGCCAGTTCCGGACGTGCGTCAAGCAGGGCGTCAAGTTCGCGGGCCACACGCAGAGGCGCGGTCGGCTCGAACAATGCGGCCGCACCGACTTCCACGGCGTTGGCGCCTGCATACAGATATTCGAGCGCCTTTTCGCCGGAATCAATGCCACCGATGCCGATGATCGGAACCTCAGGCAACGCAGTGCGCACGCGCCACACGGCGGCAAGACCCACCGGCAATACGGCCGGACCGGACACGCCGCCGGTCACATGCGTGATGATCGGCTCGCCAGTACGAATGTTGATACGCATGCCGAGCAATGTGTTGATCAGGCTCAGCGCGTCGGCACCGCTTTCCACGGCCGCACGTGCCGGAACGGTGATGTCGGTGACGTTCGGAGTGAGCTTGACGATCATCTTCTTATCGGTGATCTTGCGCAGGCGAGTGATCAGACGGCTCAACGCCACCGGATCGGTGCCCACGCTCATGCCGCCGGCGGATACGTTCGGGCAACTCACGTTGATTTCCAGCATGTCGGCTGGTGAATCGTTGAGCTTGGCCACGACTTCGGCATAATCGTCATCGCAGTGGCCTGCCACATTGGCAATGACATTCGCGTTGATGGCCTTCAGTTTGGGAAGGTCATCCTCCAGATAGTGGTCGACGCCCGGATTCTGCAGACCGACCGCATTGATGTTGCTGGACGGACCTTCGGCGGTGCGGATGCCCGGATTGCCCTCCCATGGCACCGGAGAGACGCCCTTGGTGGTGACCGCCCCAAGCTGGCTCACATCATAGAACCAACGCACAGCCGCGTATTGGAACGTGCCGGAAGCGGTGGCGACCGGATTCTTCCATGGAACGCCCGCCACCTGGGTGGGGTGCTTCCACTCGTATCGTTCGTACAGATTGCCGTGCTGCATGTTGTCAGTCGTCATGCCTTCACTCACCCCATCCCAAACGTTCGCGTGTGAACACCGGTCCATCGGAGCATACTTTCAGTCGTCCGTCCAACGTGTCGACCGTGCACAGCACGCACGTACCGTATCCACAGCCCATGCGCTGCTCGAGACTCAGCTGGCATTCGATGCCGCGCTTGGCCGCCCACGCCGCCACGGCCTTCATCATCGGCAGTGGTCCGCAGGAAAGGATGACCGGCTTCAGTTCCCCGTTCATGAGTTCATCCGAAATTCGGTCAAGCAAGGTGATGACGTTGCCTTCGGACTCATCGATGCTGTACACCGAATCGGCATATCTGCCCACGTATTCGTCGCCGAAATGCACGTTGCGGTAGCCGAATACGGCAGTGCTTGTCGCGCCCTGCATGCCGGCGATGGCCTGTGCGGCCCGTACTAGCGGCGGTACGCCGAGACCGCCGGCGACCAACACGTAATTGGCCGGCTCCTTGGTCTTGAACGAGTTGCCCAAGGGCCCCATCACGCGCACGGCGTCTCCGGCTTGCAACTCCGCGAATTCAGCGGTGCCCTTGCCTACCACGGCAAACATCAGGCTTACTTCGTCGCCGTTGACCTCGGCCACGCCGAACGGACGCGGCATGAGCCTGGTCGGATCATTGGAATACACATCGACGAACTGCGCCGGCTTGGCACGGCTGGCGATGTATTCGTCTCGGAAAGTCAGGCGATAGACGCCGTCGGTCAGTTCCCGGTTATCAACGATCTCGACCTCGTGGCGGCTTGGAAAGAAGCCGGCCTCAGTCGCCTCGGCGACGGTCGGAGCGAACGTTGTTGCGGTGGTCATGGACTCCCTCTCTGTTGCGTTCGATGGTTTGGCTTGAAAAATTACGATATTTGGCCTGGCTCGCCTGGACTCATGGTAGGACCGCGCGCAGATTGTCGCGCATGTCCTTGGCGGCTTCGCGGGCCGATTCGGCGACCAGTTCAAGCGCGGATTCGGCGCTCATGCCGTCGGAATACTTGCCGGACTTCATCCATGCGCCGATAATGCCACGGGACGAGTTGACCAGTGCCCCGGAACCGTCCTTGTCGAACATGCCGGCCACGCCCTGTGCGGTGCCGCCCTGGGCTCCATATCCCGGTACCAGGAAGAAGGTGCGCGGCATGCGGGCGCGCAGCGCCTTGCCCTCCTCCGGATGCGTGGCGCCGACCACGGCTCCGACTCGGGAATAACCGTTCCTGCCGATGGTTTCGGCACCCCAGCCTTCGACCAGGTCGGCGACGTGTTCGTACACGCGTTCGCCGGAGGCAAGCTCCAATTCCTGCAATTCGCTGCTGGACGGGTTGGAGGTGCGTACCAGTACGAAGATGTCCTTGTCGGTGGCGGTAGCCGCATCGACGAATGGGGTGATGCCGTCGGTGCCAAGATATGGGTTCACGGTCACGGCGTCCTCATGCCATGGATCGAAGACGGTTCCCTGCTCCGCCACGCCGCTCAGATGGTGCGCGTATGCAGCCGCAGTGGAGCCGATGTCGCCACGTTTGACGTCGCCGAGCACGTACAGGCCCTGCTGCTTGGCATACTCGCAAGTCATGGTGTAGGCGTCGATGCCCGCCGGGCCGAGTGCCTCATACATGGCGATCTGCGGTTTGACGGCCGGCACGATGTCGGCCACGGCGTCGATGACGGCACGGTTGAATTCGAAGAAGGCGACGGACAGCTGGGCAGCGGGCGCCTCTGCGGGATCTTCGACCTGTTCGGCGATTTCGTCGGCGAAGTCCGACACAATCTGTGCCGGCACGAGGGCTTCGGTCGGGTCCAGTCCGACGACGCTCGGATTCTGCTTGGATTCGATCGCTTCGATCAGACGGTCCATCAATCCTCCTTGTTGATGCGGCTGAAGGCCAGCTTCGAGCCGATGACGGTAGCCAGCGGACGGCCGGTGACATGCCATCCGCCAAATGGGGTATTGCGTGCCGAGGAATGGAACTTCTCCGGGTCGACGATCCATTCCTCGGTGGTGTCGAGCACCACCAAGTCTACATTTTCGGGGTGCGCGACCTTACCGAGGTCAAGCACTCGCTTGGTGTCGGAATCACCGGGAACCGCATCGGCGTTCTCGTCGAGCAACACGGTCATGTCGGTGTTCTCGTGGCCCATGAGCGTTGCCGGACCGGTCGCCATGAGTTCGATGAGTCGCTCATCGGAAATGTGACCGCCGTCGACGAGCACCTTATGGCACACGCCATAGGCGCACTCGAGGCCGATGATGCCGTTGGGGGCGTCGAGGAAGCCGAGTTCCTTCTCTTCCATGGTGTGCGGCGCGTGATCGGTAGCCAAAAGATCGACCGTGCCGTCGGCTACGGCCGCAATGGTGGCCTGTCGATCGGCTTCGGAGCGAAGCGGCGGATTCATCTTGGCGAGCGTGCCGTATTCCAGCAACGCTTCATCACACAGTGCAATGTAGTGCGGCGCGGTTTCGCAGGTGATCGGCAGCCCCTCGGCCTTGGCTTTGCGAATCGCATCGAATGAGATTGCGGTACTCACATGCTGGAAATGCACGTGTACGCCGGTTCTGCGTGCCATCTCGATGTCACGTTCGACGATTCTCAATTCGGTGTCTTCCGGAATGCCGGGCACACCGAGTCTGCGCGAGACCGGGCCGTCGTTGACCGCACCGGTGTCGTGATGTTCGCAATGCTCAATCAGGTACAGACCGGACTCCTTGACATTGGCGAATACCTGGTCAAGAATCTCCGGGGTGACGGCGGAACCGTCGTCGCTGATGGCGGTCACCGGATGGGCCAGCTGGTAGGGGTCCTTCCCATCATCGCCATGCCCCGGCAGGTAGCCGATCCAGTCGGCCACATCGGTAGCCTCCTTGCCGGCACGACCCTTGGACGCACATACGCACAAATCGTAGCGGACCGGCAGTTTCACATCATGGACCGCTTCGTAATGCTGCAGATAATCGATGACGGTATCGTAACCGGCATCAAGCACCTCGGAAGCGCCCTGCTGACCGGCTCTGACCTTCACGCCATCCATGGCGGGAACGGTGTTCGGCATGATGAGTACGTTCGTGTAGCCACCTGAAGCGGCTGCGGCGCAGCCGGACACCATCGATTCCTTGTAGGTCTGCCCGGGATCGCGGAAGTGCACATGCGGGTCTTCGAAGCCCGGCGCGATGGTCATGGCTGAGGCGTCGACGGTCTCATCGGTGTCGGCAGGAACGATCAGGTCGATGACTTCGCCGGTATTCCAGACCTTGATGTCGTGAAGGGTGAGGGCCATGGGTCAGAACTTCGCTTCCTCATCGCAGTAATCGCAACGGTATTCGGCACGGTCGGAGTGTACCAGATGGAACATCTGCACGGCCGGTTCGGTGGTGGTCACGCAACGCGGATTCACACATTTGATGATGTTGACGACATGCTCCGGCAGCGTCGGCTGCTTCTTTTCGACGATCTTGCCGCCACGCACCACGCCAACGGTTGCGGTGCGGGCCACGAGGCCAAGCACATCCAGGTTGACGGCTTCGGTCTCATCTTCGATCTTGATGATGTCCTTCGTACCATACATATGGCTGTCGGTGTTCATGATCAACGCGAGTTTGGTCTTGGACGGGTCGATTTTCAAGTATTCGAGCACCTTGAGCGCAGTGCCGGCAGGCACGTGATCGATGATGATGCCATTCTGAATGCTAGTGACTTCCATCAGGCCGCAACCTCCTCCGATTCAAGCGGTTCGTATCCCGGCAGTCTGTCGCCGACCACCGAGCTTTCCAATGCCATACGCATAAGCATGCCGTTCTTGACCTGCTCGAAGTAGGCGGCGCGGGGATCGTCATCGACTTCGACTGCGATTTCATTGACTCGCGGCAGCGGATGCAGCACGGCCATGTCCTTCTTGGCGAGGCTCATCTTGGCTTCGTCGAGAATATAGGTATCACGCAGACGCAGGTAGTCATCCTCGTTGAAGAAGCGTTCCTTCTGCACACGGGTCATATACAGCACGTCAAGGTCGCCGATTACGGAAGCCAGGTCCTTGACCTCCGTGTAGGAGCAGGATTCGGTGGCATCGATACGGTCGAGCACATAACGCGGAGTCTTGAGCTCGTCAGGGCTGATAAGTACGAAGTTCACGTTACCGAAGCGGCACAGCGTTTCGATCAGGGAGTGCACGGTGCGACCGAACGTCAAATCGCCGCACAATCCGACGGTCAGGTTGGTGATGCGTCCGAAACGGGACTGCAGGGTGGCTAGGTCGGCAAGGGTCTGCGTCGGGTGCATGTGCCCGCCATCGCCGGCATTGATGACCGGCACGGATGCTGCGCGAGAAGCCACGAGCGCGGCGCCCTCCTTCGGATGGCGGATGGCGACCACATCAACGTAATTGGAAACGGTCTTCAGGGTATCGGCAATGGTCTCGCCCTTGGTCACGGAGGCGAGCTGGGCGCCGGCAAAACCGATCACCTTGCCGCCGAGTCGCAACATGGCGGTTTCGAAGCTCAGTCGGGTACGCGTGCTCGGCTCATAAAACAAAGTGGCAAGCACCCTGCCTTCACAGGTGTGCGCCACTTCCTTGCGATGGGAATCAATGTACTGCGCCTTGTGCAGCAGTTCCTGAATCTGACGAATGGAAAGATCGTCAAGAGTGATGACGCTTTTTCCGACCATCGGCGTCTCTGTCGCCGGTTCGAGTACTGAGGACAACGGCTCACCTTTCATGCAACTTGTAGTTGAAGGTGGCCACCCGAAGTGACCTAGCCAACTATAGCCTGAACCACTGACCCTCCCATTCACCGCGTGTTCATGATTCCTAGCCCTCAGGCTCCTCCAGTCGGATGCCAAGACTGGCGGCGAAGGACTGGGCAAGTTGGGAGATCTGGTCTACGAGCATGGTAGTGCCGCGCAAGCCGGCGACGTCGTGAATCTCCTGCAGTTCTGCGCCACGTAGATCAACGTCATCGGCCACGGCATGCTGCAGATTGATGGCATGAATCGTGGTACCGGGAAACGCGATGCGTCCCAGCACCGCATGAGCCGCATCGAAATCGTCGATCACGCAATCCTGAAAGACCACATCGTGCCACTTGGCGCCACGCAAGTTAAGATAGCCAAACCGGCAGCCTGTGAATATGACGGATCGAGTCTCACAATCCCAAGCGTCGCAGGCACCAAACCGACAGTGTTCAAAGGTGCTTGAGCATATGGACGCGTTCACGAACGACGAGTGCACCATGCCACAGCCGGCGAACCTCGTACTGGTGATGGCTGCATGGTCGAACAACACCGTTTCGAACGTCAGGTTTTCCAGAGAGCAGTCCAGAAAAGTGGTCAACGTCCAATCCGAGATTGCATCGGCGGCATGTTGCCCTTCAATGCGGATGGTGTCATAGGAGCCTTCCGGCTCGACCGCGCCCATACGCATCTCAGCCAATACGGACGGCTTCTTCAGCGTGGGCACGCGAGGAGCGACGGTCTTCTTCACACGAGAATCTGGTAGCATCACAATCTTCCCTGTCCGAATATGGCGACACTCACCAGTGTATTCGCATGACCATGCGCCTATGTTTTATCTATGAACCTATACATAGAATGTCAAACTGCAGCAGGAGTATTGTCCTTATGAGCAACGTAAGCAATTCAACGAAGAAACCCATTTCCAAAAGCGCAATCACGGCAATCGTATTCGCCGTGATTTCCATTCCGCTGGCATTCGGCAAACCGGTACTGTCCAAATTCTTCTGTTCGATTTTCGTAGACGTATCCATCGTATTCGCCGTCATCTCGCTGGTAACGGTATTCGGTACACGCAAACACGGCAATGCGATACTTGCCATCTGCTCCGCGGTTTTCGTGGCATTGGTGGCCATTGTGCTGTCGATGTACGTGCACTGACCCTCCGACACACTACGACATACCCCTTAAATCGCTATCTGCCCGCCGTGTGAGCATTGCGACGAATAATCCGAGTGCCCGATTTTGAAAAGGGTCGCAAAACAGCCGTTTCTCGAATCAGACTAATCTGGTCACTCGTTTTTCCGCTCACACGGCGGGCAGATAGCGATTTAGGGGGTATTGGTAGCTGGCATGTCATGCGCGACCATAAAAGAGTCGCTCCATTACGTCGCGACTTTTGCGCATTACGGCAAGCAGATCGTTTTCGAAATGCTGACCGCGGTTCGCGTCGTAGCCCAGATAGACCGCAATGCCTCCGAGTGAGTACGTGTCATCAGGCAAAATGTCGGCCTGATTGACACGCCCGCTCCACAGATAGCTGCCGTTGCGGGCCGCGGTGCACATGCGCCACGCCTTGCGCAATATGACGGCATCTCCGGCGTCAATCAACCTGCGACGTTCCAGCTCGTCAAGCGCCTTCAACGTACCGTTGACGCACAAGTTCGCATTCTCCCCCGCATGCTGCAGCTGCAATAGCTGAATGGTCCACTCCACGTCGGACAGACCGCCTTTGCCGAGTTTCAGATGGCGCTCCCTACGCACGCCGCGCGGTAGGCGTTCAGCCTCCATGCGAGCCTTGAGCTTACGGATTTCGGCGATTTGCGTTTCGGTCAGATCCGTCTTCGGATAGCGCAGCGGATCGGCAATGTTGACAAGAAAATCCTCGGCCAGAGCGACGTCACCGGCGGCATGGCGGGCACGCAACAACGCCTGATGCTCCCACGTGCTGGCCCATGAACGGTAGTACTCCTCGCACGATGCGTAGGAGCGTACCAATGGGCCGTTCTTGCCTTCCGGACGCAGGTCCATGTCGAGCTCGATCTTCGGCTCGAAGGTGGTAGGACCTTGCAGGATGGCACGCAAATCCTCTTGCACCTTGCGCGCGAATAGGTTGGCTTGACCATCGTCAGCCTCTTCGGTCGGACGGTAGATGATGATCACGTCGGCGTCGGAGCTGAAATTCACCTCCCTGCCACCGTAACGGCCCATGCCGATGACGGTGATTGCGGCCGGCGCTTCATCAAACCGCATTTCGTCAAGCTGATGGCGGATAGCCCACCGCAACGACGCCTCGATGATGGCGTCATACACGTCGGTCATGCCGGCCAACGAAGTCGCGTCGTCGGTCACGCCGCTCATCCAAGCCAGGCCGATGCGTTCGATCTCATGCCTGCGCATGACACGTACCGAATTCGCGAAATCGTTGATGCTGCCTGCATTACGTTCCAGTGCGGCCTTGGTCTGAATGTCAAGGCTTTCACGCGTACGGGGTTTGAGTTCCTCATCGTTGCCGAGCCAGGTAACCGATTCGACCGATTTGTTGAGTGCGTCGCCGAGAAACCGGGAATTTGAAAGCACATGGCACAGGCGTTGCGCCGCGGATGGCGAATCGCGCAGGAATCCGAGGTATTCGCTTTCCGTGCCGAAGTTCTCTTCGAGCTTGCGCCAGTTGAGCAGGCCCATGTCGGGATTCTGCCCTTCTCCAAGCCACTGCAGCACAGCCGGGAGCAGGATCCGGTTGATCTTTGCGGCACGGGATATACCGGCGGTAAGCGCTACGACGTGGCGCATGGCGGCGTCGGCGTCGGCGAATCCTATGGATTCGAAACGCTCATGTGCGGCCTTCTCCGACAGTTCGACCTGCTCGTCATCCAAGCCGGCATTGATCGGCAACATCGGGCGATAGTAGATGTCCATGTGCAGGTGGCGTACTTCGCGGCGGGTCTCGTCGTATTTGTCGACAAGTTCTTCCGGATGCAGGTGGAAGGCACGCGCGAGCCTGCGCAATTCGAGATTCCGGTTCAACGCATCCACATCGACGTCGCGCTTGCGCTCGATGCCGCCGAGACCGGCGTTGCCAAGATCCGGGAACAGATGCGTGCGTTTCAGGGCCCACATTTGCTGCCGGTGTTCCATCACTCGTTCAAAGCGATAGTCCCAGGAAAGTTTTTTTGCCTGCTTGCGCGACACATACCCGCCATCGGCCAGCGCCTGCAACGATTCCAAGGTGGAGCGGGTACGCAGCGATTCGTCGGAACGACCATGCACGAGCTGGAGCATCTGCACGGTGAATTCCACATCACGCAGACCTCCGCGACCAAGCTTGATCTCACGATCTTTGAGCGGTGCCGGGATAAGGTCTTCGACTCGTTTGCGCATTTGCTGACAGTCATAGACGAAGTTGTCACGTTTGGATGCGGTCCATACGAACGGCCGGGTCATGTCCATATAAGCCTTGCCGAGCTCGGGATCGCCCGCGACGGGTCGCGCCTTGAGCAACGCCTGGAATTCCCAGTTCTCCGCCCACTGCTCATAGTATGCCTCGTGCGATTCGAGTCTGCGAACGAGCGGACCGTCCTTGCCTTCGGGTCGCAATCCACCGTCGATCTGCCACAGAGTCGGTTCGGCTACGCCCATGATCACCGACTGACATACGCGCTGTAGGGTAGTGGCCAGTTTGGTGCCGATACGATTAAGCGTCATGCCGTTGGTATCGGGATCGGCTGGTTCGACCACGTAAATGAGATCCACATCGGAAACGTAGTTCAACTCCTGCGCGCCGAGCTTACCCATGCCGATGATGGTGAAACGTACATGCTCGCTGCCCTCAATCTCGTTACGGGCGATGGCGAGCGCGCCTTCGAGCGCCGCGTCGGCCAGGTCGGACAGTTCCTGGCTGATACGCGGCTGAATGGTGGTGGGATCGGTTTCCATGGCATCCTGTGCCATGATGGCCGCCAGTTGCTTGCGATAGGTTTGCCGCAATGCCGTCGCCGCCTCCGGCAGGGGCAGACCGGCCTTGGGCATGGCGGATTCCTGCGGGTCGGCTCCTACCGCTTCGAGTACATGTGCGCGCCGTTGTGCGTGATTGTACAGGTGGCTTTCGCAAGCGTCATTGGCGGCGGCTGCGACCAGTTCGGGCCTGAAGCGCATGAGCTTGCCCATTTCGTCGGAAACGCCGAGCACGGTGACAAGCCGGGTAAGACCCTCTCCGCTCGTTACGATGTCGTCGAACCTTCTGCCTTGGCTCTGCAATGCTTTGATGATATCGATGAGATTACGTAGCGCCACGTCGGGGTCGCAGGAATGTTCCAACGTAGCCATCAACGATTGCAGCCGATCGTCGCTTACGCCATTGTCCTGCAGTTCCTGCAGGAGCTCGCGTGCTTTGTCGAGATCCTGCAGTCCGGCACGAATCAGCTCGCGCACTCCAAACGTATGTTGCATAGAACCCATGGTATTTAATATAGCGTCGGCAATGACGTAGGGGCGGTCGTGAAATACTCGCAACCGCCCCTCGTGTTTGTTGCATCGTCTGGCGTCAGACGAAAAATGGTTTGACGTTGGACCAGATGCGTCTGCTGACGCAAGGGTGGTTCATCGTGTACAGGTGCACACCGTCAACGCCACGCGCCACCAGATCGCTGATCTGCTCGGAAGCGTAGGCGATGCCGGCCTCCTTGAGTACGGCATTGTCGTCGCCCCACTTGTCTAGCATGACTTCCAGCTTCGCCGGTACGCGAGACTGGCAGATTCCGGCCATGCGACGCACGGATTTGGCGTTCATCACCGGCATGATGCCGGCCTCGATCGGTGTCTCGATTCCGACCGCACGCACCTTGTCGAGAAAGCGTAGAAAATCCTCATTGTCGTAGAACAGCTGCGAGATAAGGTGCGTGACGCCGGCATCGACCTTTTTCTTGAGATTGTCGATGTCATCTTCCAGCGTGGCCGACTGCGGGTGCTTCTCCGGATAGCAGGCTCCGTAGATCTTGAGATTCGGACGTTCCTCGCGAATGTAGGCAGCCAGATCGCTGGCGTGCTCAAAGACGCCGGCCGGTTCGGCACCTTCCACGCGATCGCCACGCAGGGCGAGCACGCCGGAAACCTTGGCTTCGTCAAACATGTCGAGTGCCTGATCGACATCATCCTTATTGAGGTACTGTGCGGTCAGGTGGGCCACACAAGGTATGCCGTATTCGCTCACGGTATGCGCAATGCGCGCGGTGAGCGTCCGGTCGGATGATTTGCCGGTGCCGTAGGTCACGGAAATGAAATCGGGATCCAGCCCCTGCAGGCCATCCAATGTGTCGTAGATGGTGCCTACAGGGGAGGTTCGCTTCGGCGGGAATACCTCAAGCGAAAACAGTGGTGAATGCATGGGGGCTTCCTGCACCTTACCTGGCAAGCTTGGCGCGTACGGCCTTGGCCGCGGTCACAAGATGTTCGAGGCTCGGCCAGGTTTCGGCGTTGCCGCGGGTCTTCAGGCCGCAGTCCGGATTGATCCACACCTTTTCGACATCCATCTTCTTGAGGATCTCATGGATTCGTTCCTCGATCTCCTGCTCGGACGGGATGCGCGGCGAGTGGATGTCGTAAACGCCTGGACCGGCTTCGGTTTCGAAGTTGGCGTCGTGAATGGCATCGAGCACCACAAGATCGCCTCGAGAGGCTTCGAAGGAGATTACGTCGGCGTCCATGGCATCGATGTCCTTGATGATGTCGTTGAACTCCGAATAGCACATGTGGGTGTGGATCTGTGTGGTCGGCTTGACGGCGGAGTGCACCAGACGGAATGCCGGAATGGCCCAGTCGAGGTATTTCTTATGCCAGTCGGTCTTACGCAACGGCAACTTTTCGCGCAACGCGGCCTCATCGATCTGGATGACCTTGATACCGGCAGCCTCAAGATCGAGCACTTCGTCACGGATGGCGAGCGCGAGCTGCTGGGTCTGCTGTTCGTGGGTGATGTCCTCGCGCGGCCAGGACCAGTTGAGGATGGTCACCGGGCCGGTGAGCATACCCTTCATCACGTGGTCGGTGCGGGATTGCGCGTAGGAGCTCCACTCCACGGTGATCGGGTTGGCGCGGGACACATCGCCCCACACGATCGGAGGCTTGACGCAACGGGTGCCATAGGACTGCACCCAGGCGTTCTTGGTGAACAGGAATCCGTTGAGGTTCTGGCCGAAGTATTCGACCATGTCGTTACGCTCGAATTCGCCGTGGACGAGCACGTCGAGTCCGAGATCCTCCTGATGCCTGATGCAGGCGTCGATCTGCGACTTCATGAAGTCGTCGTATTCGGCCTTGGTGATTTCGCCCTTACGCAGCTTGGCACGTTCGGCACGCACTTCCTTGGTCTGCGGGAAGGAGCCGATGGTGGTGGTCGGCAATAGCGGCAGGCCGAGGGCCTCACGCTGTTCCTTCTGACGCTCGGCGCGGGCCGGCTGACGAACGAAATCGTCGGCGTTCAGTGCGGCGAGTCGATCGGCTACGGCCTGGTCGACGGCGACGCGGGTGCCATCAAAAAGCGCCTGATTGGCCTTGAGTTCGGCGGAGGCCTTTTTCTCGTCTTCGCTGGCGTCGGCGAGCACGGCAACTTCGTGCAGCTCATCAAGTTTTTCGACGGCGAAGGCGAAATGCCTGCGCACCTCGTCGGCGAGACCGTCCTCGCCTTCGGTGCTGAACGGCACATGCAGCAAGGAACTGGCGGTGGAGACGGCCACGTTGTCGGTGACCTTCTTCAGGGCATCGACCAGGCCGAGGCTCACGGCATAGTTGTTGCGCCAGATGTTGCGCCCATTGACCACGCCGGCGAAGAGAGTGGTGTCTTCCGCTGCGCCGTACTGTTCGACGGCAGCGAGGTTTTCGTCCTTGCCTTCGTTGAGGTCAAGACCGATGCCGTCGAAGCCGAGCAGGTTGACGGTTTCATAGACATCGGCAATGTGACCGAAGTACGTGTTGAGCAGGACCTTGATCTTGCCTTCGCGGGCGGGCAGGATCTTGGCATACAGGGATTTGAACAGTTCCACGTCGCCCGGTTCCTTGTCGAGTACGAGGTACGGTTCGTCGATTTGAACCCATTCCGCGCCAAGCTCCGCGAACTTGGAGATGATTTCGGCGTAGACCGCGGCAACCGCGTTCACGAGGCCCTTGTCGTATTCGAGTTCTTCGGCCTGCGGGTTGCGGGCGAGCTTAAGGAAGGTGTACGGACCGATAAGTACCGGCTTGGTGATGACGCCAAGCTCCTTGGCTTCATTGAATTCGTCGAACGGCTTGGTGCCGTTGAGCTTGATGTCGGTGGCCGCATCGACTTCCGGCACAAGATAGTGATAGTTGGTGGTAAACCACTTCTTCATCGGCAAGGCGGTCACGTCGCCCTTGTCGCCCTGGTAGCCACGACCCATCGCGAACAGGGTCTCTTCCGGATTATCGAAGGCAAGACGCTGGTAGCGCTGCGGAATGACGTTCAGCAGAATGGCGGTGTCAAGCATCTGATCGTAGTAGCTGAAGTCGTTGCTGGGAATCAGATCGACGCCTGCGGCCTGCTGCAACTTCCAGTGCTTGGCGCGCAGCTCCTTGGCGGTGGCACGCACCTCATCAAGGGCGGCGTTGCCCTTCCAATATGCTTCAATGATCTTCTTCAGCTCACGGTTTTGGCCGATGCGCGGAAAACCGGAGACGGAAGTGAGAGCGGACATGAATCCTCCATCTGACATGAACAATGCAACCCGCCCAAGCTATCACAGAATGCCCTGCTATAAGGCATTAGGAAAATTTGAATGTCGTTATAAATCAGCCTTATAGCTTGTTGGACGTTTATCCGTTCTCTTTGCTGGCGTCATTCTTGAGTGTCACTCTATGTGGACTCTATTTTTGCTTTGCAACACCGATACTACACCGTCTCAAGACGACAAAAGGCCCCTCCCCCGGCGTAAAACCGGAAGAGGGGCCCTGGCTGATTCTCGGGGAATGGTGCGATGCCTAGTTTCGGCGCAAGGGATTGTAGGCCACGCCGAGACCGGACGCGATGAAACCGGCCACGGTGCTGATGTAGCCGCCGACCGCCGCATCACCGAAGGTCATGAAGCCCAAGCCAACGCAAGAAGCGATGAGGCCGAACACGTAGACCACGGTACGTACCTGCTTGCTGAACACCGGCGTGTAGGCGTCCGGCTGGGTGTTGTCCTGACCATCCTCGCGTTCGTTGGTCAGATTGTTGACGGTGGTCTCCAAAGTCGTGGGAGCGGCATGTTCTGCCATGATCGATCCTCCTTAGAATCGGTTGTTGTTGAGTGCGGTCTGCAATGCTCGTGCGGTGGCGGGGCCGAAGCTCGCGTCCTGCGTAAGGTTGTAGTGGGCTTGGATTGCCTTGATGGTGGCGGGGCCGAGCAGGCCATCGACGCCACAGCCGAGCGTCTTCTGTATTGCGCGGATCAGGTCGCTGCCGGTGCCGTCGTACTGCACGACACTGCTGTCGATGGCGGGACGCCAGTAGGTCTTTTCGTCCGGGACCAATTGGCCGCTGATGATGCCGTCGACGGTGGTGCCCATGACCTGCTGCCAGCGGCGGACGGTCGCCGGGCCGACGTTGCCGTCCACCGCGAGCATGCCGTCGGAAGTATTTGAGGTCGCGGACTGGGCGCCCACGTATCTCAAATAACAGGACCACGGATAGTCGTAATAGCCCCTGATGTTGGTCTCGCGGCCGGTCTGGTCGCCGGCCTTGCCCGACACGGTGCCCTTCTCGCTGATGCTGGCTTGCGCGAGCTGGCCGCCGCCCAAGTAGACGGCGACGTGGTGCACGTCGTTCAGCAGGATGTCGCCGGCCTGTGGATGGCCGTCGACGGGCAGGCGCTTCCAGCCGCGCGCTACGAGATTGCTCGACAGGTTGCCGGTGTAGCTGGCCGAGCCGGTGTCGAAGCCCGCCTCCTTCAGACAATGAATCACCAAGGACGAGCAGTCGCAGTTGCCGGCCGTCGCGTTGAAGTTCCACCGGTCCGTCTGGCTGTAGCCGAGGTTGGCTACGGCACACCAGTAGCGCATCCGATTGACCAAAGTGCTTACACTTGCCATGCCTAGGCCTCCAATCCTTCGACGGCCTTGGCCGCATCCTCCTCGGACACGACCGTGATGTTGTCAGGCGGCAGACTGTCGCCCTGCGGTGTCATTTCCGGAGTCATCGCCACTGTTTCGTCGGCCATGACGCCTCCCTTCCGCCCCAATGGGGCAATAAAAAGGCCACCCCTTTGATGGAGTGGCCCTTGGATCCTGAAAGAAATCGGCTAGCGCATGTGCGCGCCATGATTGAAGATGAGAACGAACGCACAGCGGATGAGATACGCTCCCCCGACGATTGCCAAGTACGTCATTGTCTGTCCGCCAAGTATTTTTCGGCTGCCGCGACTATCCAGCAGTGCGCATCCAATTTCTCAAGCTTGGCTAGCTCGTACCTCACGGCCTCACTGTGGTCGTGCGTCTGATCGTCGTAGATGAGGGAAATCAACGTGTTCTTGATGGTGTCGCGGCACAGTTCGTCAATGCGTTCGTCGAAGTGTTCCGTGCGTTCTCCAAGCTGTCTGGTTTTGGCGAAATGCTGGGAGAGCACGCTGCTGTACGGCAATCGTTCGGGGTTCACATGGGCGTAGAGGCCGGTCGCCAATGATTCGAGGGCGCCCGGCCAAATCTTGAGGCACAACGTGATGACCGCGCATGCGCCACCCACACCCCCAAAACCAGCCAGAAAAGTTTGAATCACATTCACATCTCCTTTGAAATGGTTTAACTGTTGATTGGCATGAGGTCGCCGTCGAAATAGTCCAATCCGAGGGCCTGCAATCGGCTGTAATCCTTTTTGCGTACGGCGAGCAGCCTGCTGATCTTCCAGACCGCGTCCCCCGTGCCCATCACCGTCACCTTGGGGAAGACGCCCTGTGTCGGAGATGCCGTCAGCCGTCCGGAAGCGCTGATGGTGGTGCCGGTCCAGCCGAATCGGAGGGTGCCGGTGCCGGAGACCAAAGTGCAGTAGGCGCTGAGGATGATGTCACTCGCCGGACTATCGCCCACGATGACATTCCAGCCTGTAAAATCGACGCGGCTGTTGATGGCGCCGTTGAGGGTGCAGGTCGCGAGCGGACTGTTTGCGAGATTCGTTATCATCGTCATGCGACCGCCCCCATTGCGAGGGTCAGGTCAGGGGCATCGTGTCCCCATCGAACCATTCGAGCTGGTCCAACAGATCCTTGCACGCCTGGTATTGGGATTCCTCGACCAGCATGAGATCGCTGACCGTGACTGTGGGCGAACCGGACAAGGCAAGGCACCAGACACTCATCGGAGCCGCGGAAGAGCTGGTGAAATGCTGTGTGATACGGGTGTCCGAGGGTATGTTCTGGTAGCCGGGGCCGACCTGCGCGGTCCCGCCGGAAACGTGCACCGACGCGAAAAACACGTATTTGGTGTCCGCCTTTTTGCCGATCGTCGAGACCGGCGTGTACGTGCCACTGATCAAGGTGAAGGTGGCTGACGGATCCGATATCATGTTCACGACTCTCATCGGCGGTCACCCGCCCGACGTGACGATTCAGCCGAATGGCATGGTGTCTCCGGTGAAGAAGCCCGGAAGCCCCCCCCCCCGACGGCTTTATCGTAGGTGTCTGCGCGTTCGACGAGCACTTCTCCGAGGTTCACGGTCGTGCCGTCTGCCGGGTAGGCTTCGATGCGAATTCGTCCGGTTTTGCTGGTGATGCGTTTCAGGTTGGTGCTGGCATTGGCCGTGGGGGTGATGTTGCCGAGGACAGTGATATTGTTATTGCTGTCCACGTCCATGACGGTGACCGGAGGGTTCGACATCTTCGACACGTCCGTGTAGATAAACATGCGCAGGACGAGTTCGACGCCCTTTGGCACGTTAACGTGGAGACCGTATCCGCCGGACGTACCGGAGACGATGAGTTGATGATTCTTATTGTCGACCGACGCAGTCGCGGTGCCCCACCTGTTTATGTCGGTGAGCGGGCCGGCGAAATTCGGATTCGTAAGGAGATTAATCCTCTGCATTGTCCGTCTCCTTGGTCGCGTCGAGTACGTCGGCGGGAATGAGCTTCATTGCGGCCGTGAGTTGGGATTGCAGGATCGCGACCTGTTTTGACAGGTCACCCACCTGCGTGGCAAGCGAGTCGATTACTTCGTTCGCGTCGGCTGGAATCTGCAAAATAAGCCTCCTAAAGGGAAGGCCCCCGCAATCGCGAGGGCCAATGGTCGTGTGGGTCAGTCTGCGGCGGTCATCGTGTCGATGCGTGTCACGAGCTTCAGTTCGGCCAGGGTGAGGGTCTTGCCGATGCCGGTCCTGACGTCCGTCAGCGTGGCCTGCTCGCCCGCTTCGTCGAAGTCGGCGCGCACGCCACGCGTGTAGTCCTGCCAGATCTCATGGTCGTCGGTGCGGTTCACGTATTCGATGCCGAGTCGGTAGAGTTCGCGTTTCAGGCTTTCGACCGGTGGACGCAAATCCAGGACGGTCGTCTCCCCTGCCGTGGAATCCTCCGTAGTGGTAGTGGTGGTTTCTGTTTCGTCGGCCATGACGGCCTCCCTTCCCCCGACATCGTGTCGGGCATTAGCTGTTGGCGCTGGTCTTGATCTCAGCGCCGTCGATGTACAGTGCGCCGGCTTTCGGACCGGTGGCCAGCGTATGGTTGCCGGCCCATTTCAGGCTCCAGCCGCTCGAACTCATCGACAGGCCGTAGCCGAGCGAATCCTGCGTGAGTCGCAGGCCGCTGCCGTTGACGTAGAGTTTGCCCAGACCGCAGTTGACGTTGAAGCCGCTTTTGCTTAGGCTCATGTTGGAGCCGTCGCTGCAGGTCACGCCGAACCCGCCGGAGCCGATCGCGATCTGCGAGCCGTCGCTGGTGACGATGCTCGCACCGCCCGAACCCATCGTGATGCCGTACTCCTTGCCGCCGGTCACGTAGTGCAGGTACACGCCGGACGAAGAGCAGGTGAGGATGCCGACCTGCGACCCGTTGTAGGAGAACTTGGTCACGCCGTCGGCGAGGGTGATGGTGCGGTTGTTCGCGGTGGACGTGATGGTCGCGCCGACGATCTTGTTGCCGGTCAGGGTGCGGCCGTCGATCGCGTCCGCGCTGATCTTGCTCGCGGTGATCGCGCCGTCCACGATGAGTTGCGCGTCGGCGGCCCGACGGCAGTGGATGTTGCCGACCACCCACGCCGTCGACGGATTGGACGCGTCCTGGTTGATCTGGAAGTAGATCTGGGCTTTGTTGAATGGGGCGCCGTCGGGGATGGTCACGGTCCACGAGTAGCGGCTCCAGTCGGTGTTCAGCGAGCATTTGCCCAGGCTTTTCGCGCCGACGTATTGCCAGGTGTATGGCGTGCTCGTGCGTGTTGTGCCGTTGTCGGTGCACCACAGGCCGGCCTGCAGGCTCAGGCTGCCGCAGTAGCGTCTCGCCTCGCAGGTGACCGTATAGGTCTCGCCCGGCAGGATGTTGAACGCGGTCTCGTAAGCGAACATCATGTCTCGGCCGTCGAGGTACCGGTTCTTGCCGCCCGATGGCGGCGAATACCCGTCCTTGTCGAACGTGCCGAAGCCGCCCGGCGCACGTTTCCCGTCGTAGATGTTCGACCCGTCGAGCGCGAGCTGGGGGTTCGGGCAATAGTCCGAGCCGCCGGTCACGTAGAGTTGTTCCGCCCTGATGGACCGGCTTTTGATCTCGCTGCCGGTGATCGTGCCGTAGGCGATCTTGTCGGCCGTGATCTGCCGTGAGGCGAGCTTGACCGCCGTCACACTGTTCGCGGCCAGCTTGTCCGCGGTGATGGCGCCGGACACGATCTTGTCCGCATTCACGCTGTTGGCGGCGATCTTGTCCGCATTCACGCTGTTCGCGGCGAGCTTGTCGGTGGTGATGGCGCCGGACACGATGTCATCCGCCTGGATCCTGTGCACGTTGAGCAGCGCGACGGCCATGTCCTCCGTGACCTTCAATTTCGCCGTGGTCACGGCATTCGCGGCGAGCTTGTCGGTGGTCACGGCCAGTGCGGTGATGTTGCGTGCCGTCACGCTGTCCGCGGCCAGTTTCGCGGCCGTCACCGCATCCGCCACCAGCTTCTCGGTCGTGACCGAATTGGCCGCGAGCTTGTCCACTGTGATGGCATTGGCCTTGACCTTCTCCGCGGTCACGGAGTCGGCGGCGAGATGCTTAGCCACGACGCTGCCCGCGGCCAGGATGTTGTTGGCCACGAGGTCGAACGGTTCGAAGCTGGTGCCATTCCACGTGAGCACCCCGACCATGCGGTCCGACAACGGCACGAGCACGCTCGGCGAAGCGTTCGGCTCGCCCTGCCAGTACGTGTAGAAGTCCGCCAGGTCGGACGGCGAAGCGTTCGCATCGCCCTCCCAGCGGGTCCAATACGCCTGTGTACGCCACCACATGTCGCCCGGCTTCAACCCGTCATGCGCCGGCTCGTCCGGACCACGGTAGATCAGGTTCTTGCCATCCGCGGTGGTCTGCGCCTTCACCGCGGCGGCCTGCGCCTGATTCGCCTGCGATTGCGCGTTCGCGGCCGCGGTGGCCGCCTTGTCGGCCGTGGACTGGGCCGTCTTGGCCGCATCGTTCGCCTTGACCGCCGTGTCGGCCGCATCGGTCGCGGCCTTGTCCGTCACCGCCGACCACGCCGACCCAGTCCACCGTTTCGGCGTGTTCGCGCCGCCGGTGGTGTCGATCCACAAGGTCGCGGCCTTGCACATCGACGAGTCTGGCGTCGAGGATTGGATGAGCACGTCGGCCTTGCCGTTCGCGATGCCCGCGGCCGCAGCCGCCGCGGAATCCGCCTGACGTGCGACACCGGCCGCATCGGTCGCGGCCTGCGCGGCACTGTCCGCCGTGGCCTTCGACTGCGTCGCCACGCTCGACGCGGACGCGGCCACGCTTTTCGCATCGGCCGCGTCCGACTTCGCCGCATCCGCGGTATCGTTGGCGGTGTTCGCCAACGTTTCGGCATTCGTCGCGGTGGTCTTCGCGCTTTCCGCAGCCTTATCGGCCGCATCGGCCACTTTTTTCGCCTGCTCGGCGGTCGTGGTCGCACTGGCCGCCGCGGTCTTGGCCGCATCGGCCGTGGACTGGGCCGTACCGGCCGCGGCTTGCGCCTTATCGGCCGTATCCTGCGCAGTCCCTGCGGCCGTAGCCGCGGCGTCCGCGGTCTTCTGCGCCTGCTCGGCCTGCTCGGCATTCGCGAGGATGTCGGCTTTCGCCTGTTCGACGTCACCGGTGATGGACGTGATGTCGGACTTCGCCTGCACGATGTCCTTCTGCGCCTGCTCAAGCTTCGCTGAATTATCCTTCAGTGATTCGTTGGCCGCGTCGATGGCGGTCTTGTTGGCCGTGATGTCGGACTTCGCACTGTCGAGCTGTTTCGCGGTCTCCGCCTGCGCGGTCCGGTTCGCGGTAATGTCCTTCTGCGCCTGCGCCAGCTTCGCACTGTTGTCCTTCAAAGTCTCCGTGTTCGCGGCCAGATCCTTCTGGATCCGTTCGACCTGTTCGGCGGTGACTGCGGACGCGACCTCGATGCTCGCGGTCTCCGACCATTCGGACTGGTTGCCGGCATGATCGACCGACGCCAACGCATAATAGATGACGTCGCCGGGCTCGTGGGACGAGTCCAGCAGGTCCGTCATGCCGACGACCGACGCGTCGAACTGGCTGATGGCCTGCGGTCCGCTGCCACTGCCGACGACGAGATGGTCGAAGTCCGATTCCATCGCGCCGCCGTCGCTGGTGCGGCCGTCCCAATGCACGGTCACCACGCCCAGCTTCGAACTCAAAACGGGCTTGGAGGGCACCGAGCATGGCGTCACGTCGGATTCGACCGTGGCCACCACAATCTCGGACCATTCGCCGGGCTGGTCGCTATAGGTGGGTATCGCCCTGACGCGCACCTCGATCACGGTGCCGCAGTCCAGGTTCCCGATGCCGAGCTGCAGACCATCGGTCACGCCACCGTACCGCCATGGCGCGCCGTCGACATGACGACGCCACTCGACACGATAGCTCGAGATTTCGATGGCCGTGCTGTCGGTGGCCTGCGTGACCGCGGCCCACTTGACGGTCGCCAAGCCACGCGCGTAGCCGGTCGCGTCCAGATAGGCGTCGGTGCCGACGATCAGGCCTTGCGGCGCCTTCGGCACACGATGGTCATGGTCGGAGGAGGCGGTCGTGCCGCTCTCGCTGCCGGCCAACGCGGCGCCGCCGGTGATGCCCTTGATCTTCTTCGCCTGACGGACACTCGCGTCGTACTTGATGTCGTTCAAGGCGATGCTGGCGCTCAGCCCCTCATTCTGGCGCATGGACAGGTCGATTTCCTGCACGCGCACCTTCTCGCCATGATTGACGGTGGGCGCGGTGATCCAGTCGCCCGCATGATAGTCGACGAGCGGCAGCCAATCCACGTCATTGACGATGAGGTCGCGCGTGTACTGGCCGCGCACCCGGGCCGCATCGTCGAGCGTGGACTGCATGAACGCCTGCGCGGTCGCCTTGTCGGACACGCCGCCCTGCGAACTGTAGCTCTCCCACTTGCCCCACGGGGTCGGGGCGGCCGGATTGTCCATGCGGAACAGCAAATCGTTGTCGCCCTCGACCAGGATCGTCGAAGCGAGATCCGCGATCGACTCCTCATAGGGCGCCTCGCTGATGTCACGAGCCAATTGCAGGACAATGCTCTTGCTCAGGTCACGGCTCAAAGAGGTGCTGTCCGCGTTCCACAGCTTCAAGGTGCGGGCCGACGTGCGCCAGTCGCAGCCGCCGCCGTTGACCAGCGAGCTGAGGATGGTCTGCAAATCGGTACCGAGGCTGTAATACAGCGTGTACTTCTTCGCCCACGCCGCGCCGGCCGAGTCCTTGGCGGTGTCAAAGCCCAGGGTCAGGCCGGTCGCGATGCCGCCACGCTGCCGGTTCTCGTCCAACAGGGTCTTGAGGATCGTGCCCGGATTCGAGCTGTAGAAAGGCCTTTTGCCCTTGTTGTCGCCATCCGCGAGCAGATGCGAGCTGTCATTGTTTTCGGCCTTGGACAGCAGCCAGCCGATCGACTGGCCGGAATAGGTGACGGTCCGGGTGCGGTCGTCGGTCTTGCCGGAGCGTCCGGTGATCACGTAGCGTGCGTTGTCCGGTTCGACGTATCCTGTGCCGTCGGATACTTCCACGGCGATTTCGAGACCGTCGGTCAGCTTCCGGTCGAACGCCTGCGCGTCGCCCGACAGCAGGGAATATTCGATGCTGATGGCGCCGTCGTCATTGTGGAGTATCGAGGCGCTGAAGCTCACCGGCATGGCGAGGATGCCGATCCTCGCGCCGAAGGGCCTGTAGGCCACGAGACGCGCGTGCAGGGACTTTGCCATGAATCACTCCCAAGATTGCCTGTACCGGCATGCCACCGTGTCGGTACTGCCGGATTGTTTGATGGTGAGCCGGTAGTCGCCGGCTTCCGCGGACGGCCATACCTGCAACGGTTCGCCGGTCCAATCCAGTCCCGAGGTCACGTCCGTGCCACCGGACCATGCGGCCGCATTCGACGAGGTCCACGCCTTGCGGTTCAGGACATCGACAAAGAGATAAGGCAGTGAGGTGCTTCGACTACCGCCCCACAAAAGGTTCGTACCACTCACCGGATCGGTCACGGTCACGGCCGTCGCCATGCCGAAACGCAAAAGCAGCGTGGTGATCGGCGCGTTCGACAGCCACCCCTCCGGAATCGTGTCGAACAGTTCGGAGGGCGAGGCGTTCGGCAATCCCTGCCAGCGGGTCCAATACCCTTTGTCGCTCGCCTTCGACACGCCGCCGGCCAGCAGCAGGCCGCCGGTAGCCGCCAGCGTCGTCTCCTGCCACTGCTCGCCCTGCCAGTACACGTCCGGCAGTTGGAAGACGGCGGTGGCGCATCGATGGTCGGACCATGGTTTCTCTTCGCCATTCGGCTGGCAGGAGGTGAGTATGGCCGAGGTGCTCATCGTTCTATCCCAGCCGGTCTCGGTGTCCGTTTCCGTGCGGGTCAATGTTTTTGCGGCGCGGCACAACCGGTAGAAGCGGTGCATCAGCAGGTCGCAGTCGGCTCCGAAGCTGATGGCCTTGAGCGTGATCTCCGGCGGGTCGAAGCATAGGGGCCCATCGGGTATGAGCACGCCGTTTCTGCCGTTCACGGTGACGGATTCGATGCGGGGGCTGATGCTCGAATAGTGGGTGGTGCCGGCGAGCAGCCGAAAGCCGTCTCCAGATAGCGACTGGCCGTTGATTCTGTAATCCGTGAGCATCACGCATCATCCTTTTCATATGTCACCATTGCGGCATGGCTGCGGTCTGCAGCTTCTGCTGCGTCGAGATGCTGGTCGGCGCGATGGCCGGATAGTTGAAGGTCTGCGTCACGTACGTATTGCCGGACCTCATACCCTCGTCGGACATGTTTGCCGGGTTGGTTCCGGTTATGTTCGCCCTGCCGGTCTTCAGCGTGTTCAATTCGTCAAGGCTCATGCTGGCCACGAGCGAATCCATGGACTTTGATACGACCGAGGCGGAATCGTCCAAACCAAGCGCCATGCCACGGCCGACCATCACGCCGACCTCGTTGCGGAACACGCGCGACGGAGAGTGGATGCCGAGCGCGTTCTTGGCCTTGTCCACAAGGCCGCCCAACGCACTCGTGATGCTCGAATAGAGGTGCCCGACCATGCCGGTGATGCCGTTGATCAGACCCTGGATGATGTTGCGGCCCGCACTCACGAGCCAGCTGCCCGCGCCGGACACGGCTCCGCGAACGATGCCGCCGAGCCCGCTGACGATGCTGCGTACGCCGTTGATGCTGTTGGAGACCACGCCGGTGATGCCGCTCCACACGCTGGATACGATGCTTCTCGCACCGTTCCAGATGCTGGACCAGATCGATTGGATGGCACCGAGCACGCTCGTGATTACCGACCTGACGCCATTGATGCTGTTCGTCACGACGCCCTTGATGCCGTTCCAGACGGTCGAGGCGATGCCCTTGACGTCGTTCCAGACCGCGGACCAGTTGCCGTGGATCACGTCGAGCACGGTCTGGACAAGACCTTGGATGACTCCCAGTACGGTCGTCGTCACGGTCTTGATGTTGTCCCAGATCGTGACGATGACGGTGCCGATGACGTTCCATACCGTGTTCCATACCGTCTGGATGACGGACAATACGGTGCCGATGATGGTGCTGATCACGTTGATGGCCGTTGTCACGATGGTCTGGATGTTGTTCCAGATGGTCTGGGCCACGGTCGAGATGACGCTCCAGGCGGCGGACCATACGGTCTGGATGACGGTGATGTACGTTTGGATGGCGGTGGCGATGCCGGTCATCGCTGTCGTGACGAACGGTCCGATGACGTTCCATACCGTCTGTGCGACGTCGCTGATGACCTGCCAGACGGTGGTCCAGATTTCCTGCAGTGTCTGCATGGTCGTCTGGATGAATGCGGAAAGTTCGGTGACGATCGGTTGGACGAATGCGACTATGCCGTTCCAGATCGTGGTGAGGAAATCACTGATGGCGGTCCATGCTTGGCTCCAGGTCTCCTGTACCGTCTGCCAGACGGGTTGCAGCCAGTCCATGAACGACTGCCAGAGCTGGCGTCCCGTCTCGGTCTGGGTGAAGAACCATGTGAGGGCCGCCACCACGGCTCCGATGAGGGTGACGATGACGCCGAACGGGTTCGCGGCCAGTACGCCGGTGAACACGGTCCACACGGTGGAGGCGGCCTTGGCGATGCCGCTGAATGCGGAGATGGCGTTCTTCATGACGCTGAAGCCGCTTGTCAGGGTCTTCAATGCCGGGCCGATGCCTCCAAGCTCTCCCGCGAGGGTGATGAATTTCGCCACGCCCTGCGCCGCATTGGCGACGCCGGCGGCGCCTTCGGCGATGGATCCCAACACACCGGAAAGCGTCTTGATGCCGCTGGTGACGGTTCCGACGCCTTTGCCCGCCAGCACGACCGCACTGATGCCTTCGGCCAGCGGTACGAGCGTGCTCGCATGGGCGCCGATGAAATCGAACACTCCGGACAGTCCGTCCACAAGCCTGCCGAACAGGTCGACGATGCCTGGCAGAAGTCCCGCCAACCCGGACAGTTGGCCGGAAAACTCACCCCACACGCTCGACGCCGCACCCGCGAGGGAACCGGCGAGTTCGCCGATCTTGCCCACGAGCCTGCCGAACGAGTCCAACAGCTGTTGGACGGTCTGGTTCTGACCAAGCTGCTTGAAGAAGTTCTGGACGGTCGGTATCGCCTGCTCCAGTCCCTTCTGCACGGTGGCGCCGACCTGTTCCAATGTCGGTTTCACCGCGGCCGTGAACGAGTCGACGACCGGTATCGCCTGGTTGAACAGGCTGCGCAGACCATTCAGGAACGGTGTGGCGGCAGTTTCGCCCAGACGGCTCAACGCGGCCTTCACGTTGGACAATGCGCCGGTGAACGTGTCGCCGGCGGACTGCGCGGCCCCGCCCATGCCTTCCTGCATGGCGTCGGCGAACGTCTGGAAGTCGATCTTGCCGTCCGAGACCATGTCGGAGATCTCCGCCGAAGTCTTGCCCAGATGCTTGCCGAGCATCTGCAGGACCGGGATGCCCGAGCTCATGAGCTGGAGCATGTCGTCACCTTGCAGTTTGCCGCGTGCCGCGACCGACCCGAAGATCGTGCCGATGTCCGTCAGGCTGCGGCCGCTGATCTGCGCCGTGTCGGCGACGGTCTTGAGCACGCTGGTCAGCTGGGCGCCTTCCGCCACACCGGATGCCGACAGGCTCGCCGCCACCGTGGCCGCGTCTCCAAGACCGAACGCGGTGCCCTTCACGGACGCGAGCGCGTCGTTCATGATTTCGGTGACGCTGTTGCTGTCATGGCCGAGGCCTTTGAGTTTTGCCTGTGCGTTTTCGATGTTGAGGGCGCGTTCGAAGCCGCCTTTGGCGGCTAGTGTGGTGATGCCGGCTGTGATGCCGGCTACTGCGGTGATGCCGGCTTTGCCGACTTTGCCTAGTGCGCCGCCGAGTTTTGAGATGAGGTTCGATGAGCCTTTTTTGATGCTTTGTCGACGGCGTTGCCGATGTCGCCTTCTATTGTTTTGCCGAAGCCTTGTCCGGAGGGTTCTACGTGGACGTAGGCGACGCCTATTTCTTGTGCCATCAGAGGTACCTTCAAACGTGGTTGGGCCCTGATGGCGGTCAGGGTTTATAGATCGTCTTCGATGTGGAAGAAGCGTTTCAGCCGTTCCCTGTCCTCGCGTTGCTTTGCGGTGAGGTTGTGTACGTGTGCCGGCTGTCGGAGCAGGTCGTATTTCGTGTCGAACCATGGGCGTTTCTCGTGTTGGCCTGCGAACAGCCATGCGGCCTGTTCCGCGCCTGATGGTACGTATACCGCGTTGAGGAGCGCCATGTACGAGTGGCTCGTGTGGTCCTTGAGAATCTCCTTGGTGAGGTTCCATGCCAGGCCCCAGTCGATGGTGGGGCGTTGGCCTTGGAGCCATTCGTGGAATCCTAGGGGCTTGTAGATTCGTCCGTAGGCTTTGATCCAGTCGTAGGCTAGCGCCGTTCGGTGGTGTCGCCAGAGGATGCAGAGGAAAACGCTTTTGGGTCCAGTCCGGATTCCTCGGCCCATGCCTTGACGGTGGCGGTCAGGTATGCGATCGGATGGCTGGTTTCGCGTAGCGCGTTCCAGAAGTTCGGTTTCATGTTCTGGAAGTAGGCGAGGAATGTCGCGAATACCGCGGCGGTCTCCTCATCGGAGAGGACCTGTTTGCTTTTGACGAGCAGGATGGTCTGGACGAGTTCGATGGGGAGTTCGGCGTTGTCGAGGTTCGGCAGATCGAGTTTGATGCCGGCGACCTCCAGATGCACGTCGGGTTTGAGTTCCTTCGCATCGTTCAGGTCGATGTCTACGACGTGGTAGGTGTTGTCCGTCATGGCGGTCTCCTTGAAGATTCTATGTGGGTTTGCGGCGGTCTGTTTTGAAGAATGTTCCCTGACGCGGCGAGACCGCCATCAGGCCGCGTCGGGGAAGAATGGTGTCCGTCAGGCGGTTTCGGTGATCAGGCCCCATGCGTGGAACTGTTCGCCGTTGCTGCCCTTGAGCATCTTGAACGTCATGTCGAAGCTCATGATCTCGGAGGATTTCAGGCTCACGTCGCCACGGTCGGAGACTTTCGCGTTCGTGCCGTACAGGAGGAACGGACGGTCCTGCTGGTCGAGGGCGACGAGCACGAGGATCCATTCCTTCTTCAACCCGGCGCCCTTGATGCTGATGCCGTTGTCGGATTCGACGTCCACGTCGAAGTACGCCGAGATGACATCCTTGCGGCCCTCCATGCCGGCCAGCTGGAGCGTCCAATAGCCAGGGTCGGTGTCGGACAGGACGATGTCGCCGTTATGCCCCTTGTAGTCGGTGCTGTCGCCCGGCTCCGGATGCAGCACGGCGCCGTCCTCGGTGGAATAGCCGATCGGCTTCTTGCCAGTCGGCGGTGTCCATGCGACCCCGGTTGGTTGCTTGAACGTGCTGTCGCCCTTGGGGAAGAGGAACAGCGCGTAGTTCTTGATGAGTCGGGTGTTGTTCGCGTCATTGCCGCTGGACACATACCCATAGTCCGTGGTCGTCTGGCTTTCTGCCATGGCAAACTCCCTTCAAAAGTGTTGAATCGTCTTAGATGACAGTGACTTCCAGCAGGAGCACGCCGTATGCGTACACCTGCTGCGTGTTCTCGTCGCTCGTCCGGACCGGCCCGGATTCCAGTGACGCGTTGTTGAACGGTGCCGTGGTCCCGAGCCTGATGATCTCCGCGCACACCTGCGACCAGATGTCCGCGGCCTTCTGCCATCCGCCGGAACCCCGGCACCGGACGCTCACGCGCAGACGCACATACTGCGAGATGGGCGTGCACATGCCCTGCATGCTGTCCGCCAGGGTGACCTCGACCGGCGGATCGTCGTGGCGGCGCACCGTACCGAACGTGTAGTCGGGGAATCTCTCGCGCAAGGCAGGCAGCAGGAGCAAGTCGACGCGCACCGGAGTGACGGGGATGCTCATACGCGCATCCTTCCGAGCGTATCCTCCAACGCGCCGGACGATGCCTCCACCGCCGACGGGCAGATGATGGCCACGCCGTTGCGGTTCACGCCGTCATGGTCACGCACCCATACCCTCTTGGGATCGTTGTTGGCCGCTTCGGCGGCGTCCCTCATACGCGAGCGCAGCGTCTCGTTTTTGAGAACCTGTTCGCTGAACGCCTTGCGGTTGAACACGAACGTGCATCGTTTGGCCATTAGCCCGTCCTTTCCGTGACTTGGATGACGTCGCCGACATATCGGCCGTGCGGGTCATGCCAGACCTGCGGCCGGCCGTTGACGTGCAGGAGCTGGCCTCGCACCTTGACCAGGTCGGTTGGTTGGATGCCCGTCGGCTGGCTTCCTCTGACGTAGAGCGTGTAGGCGGTGGTGTCGGGCCGGCCGCCATCGTCGGTCTGGTCGTCGTGTTCGGTTGGAGCGACCAGACCCTGTAGGGTTTTGACGAGGGCGGGGTCGCCTTGGATGGGGTTGCCGTCCACGTCGGTCGTGTCGGATCCGCGCCACACTTCGATGGTTTCCATCAGAGCGTCTCCCCGGTGGCCATGTCCACGCTGAACGCACGTTGGCCGCCGATGCCGAGGAGGCGTTTCTCATCGTCGCGCAGGTACATGTCGCCGGTGGCCGACGCGAAACTGTATTGTTCCGTGAACGATCCCGTGACCTGCATCACCTGGGTTGCGCCGCCGGGGAATCCCGTGGAGTCGGCCTGCATGATCCTGCGCACGATGTCGCACGTGACCTTCGTCAACAGGCGCGGCCGCTCGGTCTGGAGTTTCCGCCAGATGGGCGAGCGCGCCTTGATGTATTCGGTCACGTCCATGAGGTGCACGTTGGCTTTCGTGCACTCCTCGTCGGTCAGACTGTGCCAGCGGGATGCGAGGTCGTTCGCGGTGGCGAACGATTCGATCTCGTCCGTCATGAAGCCTCCGTTCAGGCGGTGAGCAGGACGAAACGGTTGATGTCGCGCAGACGGAAGCCGACCTCGATTTCGATACGCACGGCGAACATGTTGTGCTCCCACAGATTCACCGACTTGCCGTCGATGGTGATGGTCGCCTGATCGGAGATGCTGGTCTGCAATCCTTCCACGCTGCCCCATGCGGCGGAGGCGAACTCGCCGCCCACGCCGAGGATCTCCTTGGTCGAGGCTTCGCCGCTGGTGGCGGGCACATGCACGCCCTTGGAAATGCGCACCGGGTTGCCGAGGATGGTGGACACGTCGGATGAGCCGATGCCGTCGAGGAACAGGGGGCGCCCGTTGTTGTCGGTCGCCTGTCGCAGCAGGCTGCGGCCCTGGGTGGACATTGCCCAGCCGTCGAGCGTGCCATCCGCCGCGCTGACCGAATCATCGGCGGCGTTAAGCTGCTTCCACACGTCCTTGCCGAGGCTGATCTGGGTCGCGTCCTTCAACGTGTCGAAGTCGGAGCCAGGAGCGTCGACCAATCCCATGATGGTCTTGTCGAACGTGCGGGCGATGGCCTGCGGGCCTTTGGCCACCACCTGGTCGTACAGCGCGCCGTAGTCACGTTTGAACTGGTTGGAGAACGGCATGATCACCGCGATGGTGTACGGCAGCATGTCCTTCTTGCCGAATCCGACGCCGCTCTTCGGTTTCTCGGCACCCTCATCGACCCACGCGGCCTCCGGGTCGCCGGTGATGATCGGTACACGCACGCCGTTGCCGGGCAGTTTGATCTCCGGCACGAGCCGCATGAACGCGGATTCGTATTTCGCGGACTGCCAGATCTCCGCCTGGGTTTCCGGAGTGAGGTCTAGTCCGTTGCTCTTTCGGGTCATGGACGGATCGGTCATGACTCATCCTTTCGTTAGATGGTGTTGGCTGTTACGCGTTACAGGAGCGTGTTCCTCATGGCGTCGGCGAAGTCGTCGCGGCTCGATCTCCTCGCACGCGCCTGTCCGGTACGTGCGCTCTGCTCGGCCACGGTCCCCCGCGACCGCATGTCGGCGAACATCTGCATGAGTTTTTCGGCGTATTCGCCGATCTGCTTCTCGTCGTCTCCGACGAGCACGCTCGGATCGGTGATGCCGTGTCTGGAAGCGACATTGGCACGGATTGCGGAAAGCTCCTTCTCATGTTCGGCCTTCTCGGCTTCGCTTCTGAGCCTCTCGTTCTCCTGCAATGCCTTGTCGAGCTTCGACTGGAGTTCGTCGGCGTCGCCCGCCCTGCTCTTCAGGGCCTCGTAGTCGCTTTTGCCACTGCGTTCGCGGCTCAGACGCTCATTGACGATATGGTCGACTTCCTCCTGGGTGAACGTCTTCGCCCGGGAGCCATTGACGTCCTTCGGGGTCGGCGAATGCTGCGTCGTCTCCTGCCGGCCGTCTCCGGGATTTTGGGTATCGTCTGCCATGATGCTCCTTGAATGTTGGTTTTGTTTGGCCACGCCTGACGTCGGCGAGTGGACGGCCATTCTTATTACGATGCGCATGGCTACGCCCACCCCTTACGGGGTGTGAAAGGCAAAAGAAAAGCCACCACGTGCGCATGATGGCTTGAATTAGGATTTATCCCACGGCGTTAACCACACGGAAGGAGGTGATGAGCGATGGGAAACGTACGAATCAATTTCGATCAGAAATGGCTGGACAAGACCGCGAAACAGGCGGTCGACGAATATGCGAAACAGCATTCGCATGAATGCGCATACTGCCATAAGCCAATCGAACCGCCGGCCGGCATGCCAGCGGATGCGTTGCCAGTATGCGCGGACTGCGCGAAAGCCAGAGGATTAGTCTGACGCGGTCTCGTCGCCGTTGTCGTATTTGTCGATGACGGCGACGATATCCAACAGCATCGCCCTCAATTGGCTTAAATCCGGTTTCACAGCCACATATGTCTGGCCTGCGATGGGATGAGACATAATTCACCTCCTCGCTCAACTATGGAAAAGCCACCCATGCGGGTGGCTTGAATCAGCTGATGAGAATCAGCCCCTTTGCTTGACGCGTTCCTCCTCGCGTTCACGCAGGTATTCGCGGAACCGTTCGTATTCCTCATCGCACATCGGGTCTTCGTCATGGACCTGGCCGAACAGGACAATCATGTCCCGTGGCGGTTCAAGATTGGAATCCACTATGGCGTCCACGGCCATCTCGACCGAAAGCCCAGGACCATCGCCCTCGAGCATCTGCTGGGCAAAATCGGCATCGTAATCCTTGCCATGCCCACGCAGAAACGCGACCATCATGTCAGCAAGTCGCACATGCCGCGCATATTCGGGGCTGTCGGATACAAACACGGTCATTCACCTCCAATGACAGGCATGATTGACGTTACGCGTGGTTTTGAATTTCCAGCTTTCGAAAAACTGACACGGACCACGACGCCATCTATTGTACCTTTGACAGACCCTCTACGATGCCCATCGGCAAGCAATTTCCCGATATTTTCCATGTTCCCCGGCATGCGCAGGACTTGTATTCCGGCTTGCCGTATCTCATCAGGGCCCCATGATTCCGGGAACTCATACGATCGCTCTCTTTGCCATCCGTATCCGTGTAGATGCGCGCCGCCTTTGTCTAGGCCGTACAGGATGTGGTTCCATTCCTTGGCGCGCATGACGGGGAGATCCTCCGGCCATTCCGGTGCTTCGGCGGGGACTCTCGGTGGGATCAAATCCGTGGGAGGGTGCAAAGCCGTATGCGCCTTCATGGCCTGTGCCCGTGATGCCCTCCATCTGCCATAGCGTAGGCTATTGTCCTTGGTGAACTTGTCGGAGTCCTTGAATACGCCATCTGTGAGCTTGTCCGGGTAAAGACGGCGCATCTCGGCGCAGATTTCATTGGCCGACGTGCCCGGTGCCTTTTTTGCCGCGGCCTCGTACATGCTCATGTAGTACTGCTGGTCATAATGCCTGAGTCTCGCGGCTCCCCAGCTGGGGATGATACGACAGTCATCGTTCTTATGGAACGGCTTGAATTTCCCTGCCGTGTCCTCGTCCCAGTAAGCGAATCCACGGCTGGCACACATGACGCAGAACGCGCACGTATATGGACCGGCGGGCACGCGTGCATATTTCGGCTGTGTCGGATCGACGATTGCGGCGCGTTGCGTGGTTAGCCGCGCGACAACTCGCACGATTTCCGAAGCGTAGTGGTATGCCTTCGTTTCGTCGGTGCCGAACGACGGCCATAGGTCGTCGATGCTTACCCCGGCGGCGTTATGCAAGACGCCGTTCTCGTCGGGAACGACGTCCTTGTAATGCAGTCCCATGAAGCTGGTGTTGTTGAAGCCTCCCTCAATCTGCCAGACGGCACGGTCGGCGGTAATATCGGGCGGATCGTATTCCGGCATGTCGCAATCGACGTATTGGAGCCACGTGTCACGCACATGCTGGTAGTAGTCGGCCGCGAGCTTGTTGGCCGCGTCGGCGTACCGGTTGATCTCCTCTTTGACTAGTTCCTGGCTTTCACCGTCCCAGACGAGGCCGGAGACGCTGTTGGCGGCTTCCTTTTGCAATCGGTCAAGCGTGTCGACGTAATCGTCATACAGATCGTTGAGATCCAGTTCCAGCTGCCTGCGCTGCTGCGGCGTCAGGCTCAGATTGTCGAAGTACATCCGCGTCTCCGTTCACCGTTCTCCCGGCCCTGATCTGATCGAGAATCTTCGACGACTGCGCCTTCCTCTGGTCGGCCTTCAAGCGGACGATCTCACTGCGACTCAATCCGGCGCGGGTCATGCCGACCTCGCTGTTGGCGAACGAGTCGATGCTGGACGCGAGTTTGCTGAACGCGTCGGCGCTCATGGAGCTCGACGGCGTGTTCGGGTTCTTCCAGTCGACCTGCAGTTTCATCAGATCCTCATCCGACGCAGAAGGGTCCTGCAGTCTGGCTACCAGGCGTGCGGCCTGCAGGATTGATTCACCGAAGTCCCGGTCGCAGTGTCGGGCTTCGATGATCAGATCCTCTCGTTGTGCTTCGGTCGCGTCGGCTGATGTCGGGTTCGCATCGGACACGATGCCGAGCGAGCTGGCGGGGATGTTCATGGCACTGGCGAACATGGCCGCCCAACTTTTCAGCATCGTCAGATGCGGGTCCATGCTGGACGCGGCCAGCTGGGTCACCGTCGGCGCGGCGCCATCCGCGTCCTTGCTGATCATGTTGTAGCGGCCCATGTAGAGCTTCAACGCGTCGTCTGCGCTCAAGGAGGCGAGTTCCTCACTGGTGCCCATGAGCAGGATTTTCGGGAACGCGTAGAATTCCGCGTTCGCCTCGGCGCGGACGATGGTACGGTTCGCACCGTCGATGATGTTTATCGCGTCCCTGCTGATGCGGGATCTGCCGAATGGTTTGACTTCGGTGGCCTTGTAGGCGAGACGGAACACGGAGCACCCATCGACGGTAGGCTGCTGACCGTTGACGGCCCACATGCCACGGTCCCGGATGACGCTGATGTTCCGGTTCGGCATATACAGGATGAGTCCCGTGGCCTGATTGTCCTTGTCCACGTCCGTTATGGCCATGCATGCCTTCACACGCCGGTTCGGATAATCCCAGACCGCTGCCGAACTTTCCGCCGTGTGCGTCCGGATGAGAGGTCGGCTCGCGGCGTCCTGGATGACGGAGAGGAACGAGCAGCCGTGAATCAGGGCCGTCTGTATGGCCTGCTGCAGCACGCTGGTGAAGCCGATGCGGCTCATGAAATCCTGCAGGCGGAACGGATCGTCCACTCCGGGCGAGACGAATCCCTCGAACACACACAGTTCCGCGAGCATGTCGACGGCCTTGCGGGCCCAGCCCAGAGGCGTGTAATGGTCTTTGATGGATTGCGGGATCGTAAGCCCGAAGTCGACCAGCGGCTCCTTGGCCTCATAGTAGGCGGTGAGCTTGTGATTACGGGTCGCATGTCTCGTCCAGACTTCGGCCAGTTCTGCGAGCAGCGCGTTCTCCGAATCGTCCAGACTATCGATGCTGGTCGGCACTGTGAGTTTGGGGATCGTGTCGGAGCCTCCGGTTGGTTTCCACCCGTCCGGGACGTTGGTCATCTGTGCGGATTCGGTCATGTCAGAGTCCTCCGATTACCTGTCTGCGTCCTGGATGACGCCGTGTCGTAGAGGCGCCATACAACGCCAGGGTCGTTGATACGAGCGGTGTGATGTCCACGTCGCTGCCGAGCTTGTTCCAGGCGATCGCGCCGGACTGGCCCAACGGTCTCGTGGACGCGCCCTTGACCGCGGCGGCCAGCTGCGGCTGGTATTCGTCCGGCGGATGTTTCAGAGTCCCTTCTCTGAGCATGTCGAGGAATCGGCCGCAGGCGCGGCCCATCTCCTGCATGCTCGTCACGGTGACCCTCACATGCGCCTTCTTGAGTTCGGGCATCAGGCTCATGGCCGGCGACTGGGCGTCGATGACCACGCTGGCGGTCTTCGGCCATCGCTCCTTGAGCCAGTCGACCGCCCACATGGTTCCCGCCTGGCGTGCGTCCTTGATGTTCGCCATCTGGATGACCGCCGTGCCGTCAGCGTATTTCAGGGCGGCGCCGATGGTCAGCACGCTCCGGTCGGGTGGCATGTCGATGCCGAAGCTCACCGTCCCGCCGGCGGGTACCTCGTCGATTGACGCGGCCTGCCACTGGTCGGGGTCGATGGCGTAGGCGCTGGCCACTTCGTCCCAGATTCCCAACGCCTCGCGTCGGAACGAATCGTCGGACAGGTTGTTGCGCATGCGCAGGATCGCCGTTTCGCCGGTGCGTTTCGGATAGCTCGGGTTCGCCTTCGCCCATTGTTCGCGGTCGTCAAGGTCGGCGTCCTTGTCGGCGGCGAGTTCCACGTACAGCAGGTTCCCGTCGCCGTTCATGGCATGCCGGCGCTTCTCGGCGAACGCCTCGCTCTGGTCGCCCGGTTTGGGAGGGTTGCCCATGAACACGACCAGAGGGTTCGGACTGGTGTTCAGGATCGGGATCATGTTGTCCAGGGCGCGTACGGTCAGGATTTGCGCTTCGTCGAACACGGCGACGTCCACGCTGTGCAGGCCTCGGCCGAATCCGTTCTCGCGTGCGCCGAACATGATGCGGCTGCCGTTGGAGAACGTGATCTCCTGCTGGCCGTTCGCCCGGCGGATGCGTTCGACGTATCTGCCGAGCACGGGATTGCGTTCCATTTCGCACATGTCGGCGAACGTCTCATCGGAGGTGCGCGTATGATGCGCGGTCCAGATGACCTTCAGTCCGGGTGTGAGGATCGCCTTGAGGAACAATGCGGTGCCGACGGTGAATGTCTTGCCGATCTGCCGGCAGCTGGACAGTACCGCGCCGTCCGAGCCGCACGCGTACCGGCCTTCCGCTGTTTTGGAGAACAGGAGCCACAGGAAGCCCTGCTGCCATAGGTCGAAGTGGATGCCGGCTTTGGCGGCGGCTTTGTTGAGTTTCGGGAATTCGCTGCCGACGATGCCGGCCGGCTGTTTGAGTACCGGGGCGATTTCAGATAATCGACGCTCCGACATCCTCCGTCACCTCGTCTTCCTCGTCGTCCAACAGGTCGTTCAGACCTCCGCCTTGCAGGGATTCGATGCGTTCGCACACGGCGATGAGCTGGCGGCTGATCGCAGGCAGCGCGTTCGCCGGCGTCGCGGAATCGTCCATCGCCTTGAGCAGCCGGTCACGGTTGGCACGCAGCATGTCCAGCATGCTGCCGTCCATCATCCAGTCGAAGTTCCGTTTGTCGAGGTCACTCGCCGGCGTGCCTGCTGGCTCCGGCGTCTTCGTCACGTTCCTGTTTCGTACCGGCTTCTTCTCTTCGGAATCCGTCGGGCGTTTTTTCCTCCGCCGGTATTTCGCCTTGTTCCTGCAGGATTCCGAGCAGTACCGCTGCCGTTTGCCATGGCCGGAAGGTTGGAATTCAGCGCCGCATATCTCGCAAATCACCTTTTCAACCTTTCACCCATTACCCCGTTTCACCCATTTGCAACCGTGGGGAGAGAACGGCACTGCACCCGAGGAGGCCGCGGAGGGCACGGGCGGGGACCCCGCCCTGGTCTCGGTCAGATTCCGAACGTCCTGAACGGCAATGAGCTTGCCTTCAATGTCCGTTTGCCTTCGAGCAGCGATCTTGCGTGTTCGTCTGTCTTATCGCTCTTCAACCTGTTGCAGATGCGATGAGTCAGTCGGCAGTTGGCGAAGGTGTACGGGTCTCCGCCTCGGGAGACTGGTATGAGCTCGTCGACTTCAGCGCTCATCGGATGCGGAGTCTTCAACGTCTTGTCGACCGGCTTGCCGCAGATGGCGCACACGTCATAGGCCGCGAGCACCCTTGCCCTGACCTGTCTGCGCCGGTGCCCATTGTTGACGCGCACGTTCCTGCGTTCACTCATGGCACCCCGCCTCACGTCGAATCTTCCTCGGCCTGGTTCCTGCGTTCATATGATGCCGTCCCGCTCCCGTGGCCCGGCTTGAAGGAGGAGGGTCTTTTTTTTCCGAAGGGTCCCGTAATCACGAGATACCCCTCCCCCATGTTTTTTGATGCCCCTCCGGGTTATTTATTTCGTGTGCCTCCGGCGGGGTTCGAACCCGCGACCATGCCTATCCGGAAGGAGAAGTAGGAAGAGTCCCGGAACGGCATAATCCACCGCTGATTTTCACAAAGGCCTGCGTGTCTCCCGACCTGAACGGGAGACACGGACAGGGGTCGGTACGCACGCGATTTCAGGTCGCGCCCACAACCCCCGGTACGCAAGGAGCGTGGCCGCCGAACCAGCGAACCACGCTCCCACGGTCAGATTCCGGATATGGAAATGACCAACAATAGACAAGCTAGCGTCCACACCTACCGCTGTCAACTTTCGTCCACGGCGTGTCGGTTCAGCGCCCGCCACACATCCCACAGCCTGAAGACCGGCTTGCCGTCCTCCAGGCCGACGGCGTCGATGACCCCACGGCGTCTCCATTCGCTGATGGTCTTGCGTCTCACCCTGATGCCGCATGCCTTGAGCAGGTCGGCCAGTCCGGCGGCCGTGCCCTGCGCCCCGCAAAGCGAGAGCCGCCACACGCGCGCCTGCACCACGTCACGCACCCGCAACGTAGAACCGCACCGGCATACCATCCACCCGCCGTCGAGATCGTCCCTTTCGGCCCACAGGTCGCAGTCGCATTCCGGGCACTGGCCGATCATGGTGCGTTCCGGACTGCGTTCGAGCCAGAGCATCATCCGCCCTGCCGCCTGCACCATGAGATTCACCAACCGTTCGGCGTCGTCCCTCTGCAGGAGCCGGTCGAGGCATGACGGGCGGCCGACCGCCTTGAGCATGTCCACCGCATCACGGCCACCGGTGGGCAGGCGCAGGGCGCGCATCGTCTCGAGGCACAGCCGGTCGATGTCGCATTTCAGTGACCAGGCGCCTACGTTGATCGGCACCGGCGCCACCGTGACCGAACCATGCCCGCCCGAACGCATCGCCACGGACGCCTGCTTCATGGCGATCGCCTCGAAATCCATGTAGTGCGCGCGGAGCGTGGCGACGGCATCGGCGAGCGCCGTCCTGGTCTGTCCGTTCTGCCTGTTCCGTTCGTTCTGCCTGTTTTGCCTGTTTTGCTTGGTTGGTGTGGTTGGTGGTTGTGGATGCTGGTTGTCGTGTTCGTTCATTGTTCGATTCCCGCTTCCGGTGGTGTAGGCTGGTTGGTGATGATGCCAGGGCCCGCCGGAGACGGTGGGCTCTTTTTCATGCCTCATGCCGGTGGATGATGGTCGCCCGGATCTGGTCGATGGTGACCTGTGGCATGCCTTGGTGGATTTCCTCCACCGAGTAGCCGCATTGATGCCATTTGATGATCATGTCCTCGAGGGTTTTCTTCACTGTTCCGGCTCCTTGTCGGCTCCGCTGGCATGGTCCCAGTCGCAGGATAGGCCTGTACCGCCTGTGGTGGTGCCGCTGTTGAATCGCAGGCAGGTGATCTTGCGACCGTCCTGCAAGGTGACATCGCACTGATAGAAGTCTTCGACGTACGTGCAACCCGTCTCCTCATGCTTATCCGACGTGCCGGAGCATGATGCGGTAAGCAACACGATCGGCAGGAGGACGACGAGTAGGACGGAGACGCCCGCGATAAGACCCGTCAGATTCAACCTGGATTCGTTTTCCATTTCAGTGCTCCTTCACGTTGGTATGATCGCTGGCTCTGCGGTTCCAGAGGCGGATCGCCTCCTTGAGGTCGGCATGACTGGTGTATAGCCAAGTGCCGCAGCAGTGTTCGGCGCAGTAGGCCGCCCAGACCTGCACCACATGCAAGGTGAACGGGTTGAAGGTCAGGCCGAACTTGCGGAACCTGATGTCCCTGTTTCCGCAGATGGGGCAGGGTACTGGCCTGCGCCAGCGGCGCGGACGACTGGTAATCGATGTCCTGTTCATGGTTTCCTTTCGGTGATGATGACGGCACGAATGCCGTCGGACGGCCGGTTCACGTGATGACGCAGGTCGCAGTCGATGACATGCAGGCCGACGCCGTGGTATTTCAGGACGGCCCTGGACGGGCTCAGCCGGACCAGGTCAAGAGGCCCGTCCAAAGTGACATCCATGCAGGTAAGGGCGATGCACCGGTGGCCGATCAGATCGGCCGGCTCCCGATCCCGCCACGACTCATGCGATTGGACCGTCACAGCCAGCTCCGCCGCAACAGCTTGCGATACCAGCGGTAGTCCACGAGATCCCTCTGAATGCACTCACGCACCCTATGCGAGCCCGCATGCCCGTCGTACAGGTCCTCCGGACAGTCGACGAACGTGAGATAGCGGCGCAGCGTGGTCAGATCGAACTTGCGGTAGCTCAACATGCCCACATCCCCGGTCAGACGCTCCAGGAACATCATGTCGAAATCCACGTTCGTGCCGGCCGGGACCAGCGTGAACCGTTGCGCCAACGATGCGATGAATTCCTCCACCGCGTTCGCCACGGCATTCTCACCGTCGTTCCGCTCCGAACCGTTCAGCAGCTCGAACAGCAATCCGTTGTCCGTATGCATCGAGAACGCCACCGACGACATGTCCAACAGGTCAAGCCCACTAGGCCTGATGATGCGATGCAACGACCCATACGAGCGTTCGCCCAGCACGTCCGTGCATTCCATGCCGACCTCCAACGGCAGGTCGGCCAGCCTGTCCGTGCCCGTGGTCTCGAAATCCAACCACAGCAAAGCCTCCGGCTTCATGTCTTCCTCACTCATTCGCTTTCCTTTCGATTGATTCCCATTCGGATGACCTCTATCTGGCTCAAACGTCTCGCGGTCCCGTCCTCCGACAGCCACCACCAGTCACCCCTCCAGTCCATGACCGGCACGAGCCGTGGATCCATGCCACTCGGCACGATGTAGCCGAACCTCTCGGCCTCCGGCACATGCGTGTGGACCCAGCCATGACAGCCGGTCGAATTGTCCACGCCGCACAGGCGCACGAGATTCGCCGGACTATGCCGGTACGTCGGATCGCAATGCCGTCGGAGCTGGCGGTGGTGCGTCGAATGGCCCGGCCACGCGTCGCCATGCGTGTTCGTCCCGCACAAGAGGCAATGCCAACCCTGACGTGCGGCCACCATCGGCTTCACCCGTTCGAACTCCGCATTAGCCTTGTTCACGCCGCAGCCTCCTGTTCGAACAATTGTTCGGCCAACACGTCGCCGGGCACGTCCGCGAGCTGACGGCGGAGCGTTTCCGGATCCACGCCATGGTTGAGCAGGTCGGCCACCTTGCACGCGAGGCTCATGTACGTGTCCGTGCCCTCGCAGGAGACCGGGCCGAGCACCCGTCTGACCTCATCGCTCGCCCACGTGTACCTGCGGGCTCCTTCCCGGGCTTTTGACGTGGCGTAGCCGAGTTCGGCGCCACGCTTGAGCCAGGTGCGGAATCTCGCGTCCCAGTCGGCGCTTCCGGTGCCGGAGTCCAAGGCGCGGTCGATGAACTTGGAGGCTTCGACGTCGCAGTCGATGCCGAGCCGGTCGGCGAGCGCCCGGTGTTCTTCGGATGGTTTCCAGTCGCTGCTGATTGGTTTGGATTTCCTCGCGCGCGCGTTACTCTCTCTAGGTTCTATATATGGTTCTTCCTTATATAGGTTCTGTGCGCAGTCATGTTGCGCCCCTGGTTGCGCCTCTAACGACGTTTTTTTGCGCCCCTGGTTGCGCCCCTCCAACTTGTTTAGGGGCGCAGTATGTTGCGCCTCTTGCGTGGACTGTTCCAGAGGCGTATTTTTTGCGCCCCTGAAATCCTTCATCGTGAGGTCCCAGACGACGGGACGGTATTTGCCGAGATGCTCGGTGATCCGCTGGTCTCCCCTGCGGATCAGTCCGGCCGCCTCCAATTCGTGCAAGCCGTTCTGGATGGTACGCCGGCTGTATCCCGTCAACGCGACGATGCGCTTCTGGCTCGGGAACGCTCCCTTGCCTTGCGTGTCCGCATGGTCGGCGAGCAGGAGCAGGATGCGTAGCAACGCTCCCTTGACCATTTCGGACGGGACCTGGTACATCGCCCATTCCAGTGCCTTCATGCTCATGACGATTCACCTTCCTAGAATTCCGGTTCGGCGGCCGATGCGTCGGATGGCTGGCCCCACGGGTCCGCCGGCCCGTCGGAGGACTGACCGACGGAATCGTTGCCGGCCTGGCTCCACCCCGAACCGCCCGTGTACGCGCCCGACGAGACGCCACCCATATTCGGATTGCCATACACACCGCCCTGACGGGTCGTTCTCGCCACCTGCGCGGTCGCATACCGCAGACTCGGACCGATCTCGTCGACCTGCAGTTCGACCACCGTCCGGTTCGACCCGTCCTGCGCCTGATACGAACGCTGCGTAAGCCTGCCCTGCGCGACCACCCGCATGCCCTTCGACAGGCTATGCGCGCAATGCTCCGCCAGGTCACGCCAGACCGTGCAACGCAGGAACAGGGCCTGCCCGTCCTCGAACTGGTTCGAGCCACGGTTCCACGTGCGCGGCGTGCTGGCTATCGTGAATCCCGCCACCGAAGCGCCGGACGACGTGGTCCTCAACTCCGGGTCCGCGGTCAGGTTGCCCACCACGGTGACGATCGTTTCCCCCGCCATCAGAACCGCCCCCTCACCGCGAGCGTGCGGATGATGCGAAGCGTCTCGCCGCCATCCCTGGTACTGACCATGTGGGACAGTTGGGCGCGCGCACCCGAATGCATGCGGTCCCGCGGGATCACGTCAAGGATCGGTGCCGCGAGGTTGCGTACCGTGACGCCCACCAACGGCGTGAAGCGCACGCCCAACCGTTCCAGGTTCTCGAGCGCGGCCCACTCACGGCTACGCATCGCGGTACGGCACGCCTCGGCCGTCCGCCGGTCCGCCCGGGACAACCGTTCCACGTCATCGAGTTCCGGCGCCCGGTCACTGAAATGACAATGCGGCAGTTCCACATTCATGTCTTGCTCCTTACTGTTTCGAAAGTTCCGAAAAAATATCCGACGGACACCCCCGTTTTTTCGGGAGGGCGCATGACGAGTGACGCTCCCCCATGCAATGTGGGTGGAAGGAGGAGGCGCCCGTCGGAAGCCCTTAGATATCGAGGTTGGAAAGCAGCCCGTCCACGAGTTCGGGATGCAGGTGGTCGATCCACGCCATCACGATGGACGGCACGGCCACGCACGACCACACGGCCGCGAACAGATGCCCGATCGGATGCCGGCACGCCTCCGTGCCGAACAACACCATCCAGCACACGACCACGCTCACCACGAGCAGCAACGCCACAAGCCGGCGCAGCGGATAGTTCGCCCTCACGTCTATTCCTCCTGTTTTCGTATGGATCCTCTCCCGCCGTAGGCTTGGATTCGCACTTACAGTTCGCCTACAGGGCGGGAAAGGAAGAATCAATGAATATCGATATGGACCAGCTCAGCCAAGCCATGGATATGGCCAAGACCAGTGTCGATGCCCTGAACGGAGTCGGATCACTTGTGCAGAAGATCAAGGATCTCCTGACGAAGAAAACCGAGCCCCTTGACCAGACGAGTAAGAACGAGCACACGGATCATGAGGAAGCGGCTGACATGCCCCTCGAGACACCCGTAGAGGAGTCTGGACAGCATGGCGCTGAGCCGTCTGCAGAGTCTGATGAGGAACGCATCGAACGGCTTGAACGGGACATCAAGCAACTGTCCGAAGCGGTCATCACACTCGCGCAGGCACTGGGACAGCTCTCGGACGCGGTCGGGCAAAACGGCGAGGCGATCATCCATGTCGCCGGGGCCTGCGAAAGCAACTCGGAATCCATCCGGATTCTTTCCGAACGTTGACTTCCTCATCTCAGCTCTCCAATGTCCTGATGTACCGGTCCATCTCCTCACGTCGGATGTGCCGGCGTGACGGGGTTCCCCGTTTGCTTGGCGGGCGGAACGTGTCGATATCGCCCTGGTTGGCGGCCTGACGCAGCCCGTCATAGTCGATCCCGTACACGGCCGCGGCCTGCGGGAGCGTCCACGCGAGCCTGTCCTGCAACGGCACACGGCTCGCATCCCTAAGATCTGATTGGGGAACCATCACTCACCTCCCGCGTAGAATCGGCTTCATGGATTGGTTCAACGTCATCAGCCTCGCCCTGTCCGCCATCGGCTGCATCACCGGATGCACGGCACTGTTCCAGACGCATAACGCCAACAAGATCGCGGAGAAGTCTCTCGGCGTCAACGAGGAAGCCAACGTGCTTTCCTCCGAATCCAACGGCCTGTCGTCCGACGCGAACCAGATAGGTGAGGACGCGAACCTTATCGCCGGTCGAGGCGTCGAGGTCACTTCCGATCAGCTCATGTACGAGTGGGCTGCCCAGTTTGATGCCAAAACAGGCGTCATGACCGTAATCAACGACTGCGGCTTCAACGCAAGTGACGTTCGAGTCATCGTCCGTCTGGAAGACGAGACCATAGGAAACGTTCATGCCGATGACGTTCCTGGATTCGAGCAGGTCGAGCTCGAACTCCCTCTCGTATGCGAGAAGCTTCGCGAAGAGGCTTCGCAGCGCAGCGAGTTCGTCATCGTCCCTGTGTTCGTCCGTCTTGATGTCCACGTGTCCTGGATCACTGAGCTCGGAACGCATCGGAGCATCCATTCCCAGCAAGGCTTCGGCTATGCGAAGCGAAAGAAAATCCTCTCCTGACATCACGCACCCCCTTGCCGCGTGTGTTGCCGGGCGGCGTTAGGAGAACCGCCCGGCCCTCTCCTAAAATCGGTGTCATCCCGCATTTGCGACGTGCGGGCCGAACAGTTAGGAGAAGAATCATGAGTAATGCGACGAGCTGGTTTTATTCCGCGCAAACGCATTTCAATAACGCCTCCAATTCGGCGACGGATTACTCGCAGCGTGAGCTTGCGAAGGGATTGAACGATCTCGCGTATGCGATGACGCTTCTGGATAAATCCGTTGACGAGACGCAGTTGTTGATTCGCCAAGTCCGTAGGTGAGCCTTGCCGCCTTGACGGCACTGGCGTAGTCGCCGCCGGTGTAGAATCCGTTCCTCAGCTGGCGGCGGCGCAATTCATAGATGCCCATCACTCACTCATCTCCCAACATCAACATGAATTCCTTCATGTCCACTTCCGCGATCGCAGGAAAAGTCACGATTGCTTTCCCGTCGCCGATGGAATCGACTCTGATTGGATTGCCCATCAGCTCCGCTATCCACTTGCCGGAATGTGCGAAGAGATAGGGAACGATGAGATTTGCTTTTTCTCGCGGGATGTAGTTGATTTCAAGACACACACTCATCACGCACCCGCTTCCAACGTCGGCTGCGTGCGACCCCAGTACCGGTCGATGAAGTAGCGTTGCCCCTTGCCGGTGACCTTCGGTGTGCGGCTGACCGTGGTGTGGCCGTCCGCGTGGGTGACGGTGGTCTCCTTGATACGGAACAGGCCGAGATCCATCGCGCGCTGGGTCGGCACGTTGCGGTTGGAGCCGGACTTGCCGAGATACCCGTCGGCCTGCAGGAGACGGAACAGCCGGTTCTGGCCGATGTCCATGCCGTTCTGACGGAGCATCTTCGCCAACTCGCCAACCAGGCACGTGCCATCGGACGCGGCTACGGCATCCGCGAACCTCGCCTTCGGCTCCAACACCTTGATCTGCGCGTCCTTGGCCTGAAGCTGTTGGTTCTTGCGTTCGATGGTCCTCTGCGCGACGAGCACGGCCTTGGCCATGATGTCCTCATCGGAATCCGATTCGGACGTCGGGATGTAGCCGCCGGTCCTACGAATCTGAGGGAGGACTTCGTGTGTGACCCAGCGTTGGAACTCCTTGGCCTCCGGCTTCCGTGAGCGCATGACCAAGCGATACAGGCCAGGTTCGCTGATGATAAGTGGCCTTCTTCCAGGCTCAGACCAAACATAGGAATTTCCTAGGTTCGTCTTCTCATCATCATCAAGAGACTGCAACGCATCGGACGGGTTGCTGATTTCGAGGATGTCGCACACGTCCTTGGCTACGAACCAAGGCTCCCCCGTCTCGTCAGTCAAGGTCCGCAACGAGCCGCCCTTGAAATCAAACCTCCGGATTTCGTTGTTCATTTGATTCTCCTTAAAATCATTTTCATGACTGGTTGGCTTTCACAGCATGGCGTCGAACTTGCCGCATTCGTTTTCACACTCTTCGTGACGATCGTTGGCTGGGTCATCGAGCACAGGAGCTCGATGGAGCAGAACAAGGAACGCGAGGACGACATCAAGCTCCTGCACGAGCAACTGGACAGCCTGCAAAGACAGGCGACCACTCTGGAGGAACAGACCGCCATGCAGCGCGCCGATCATGACAGGCCGCCGTTTTCCGACGCGGAATGGGTTCGCGGGTCGATCCGGCGCGTCCGTATCGAGGGGTCGCGGGACGTGCATGTAGAGTCGGTCGCGCCACTGGATAAGTCGGCATTCCGACCGCTGACGTGGCTGCCCGACGACTTCGTGCCATCCGAAACCATCGAATACGCCATCAACGGTCCCGGTCCGGTCGAATTCCTGTGGCGGTGGGCCGACGAACCGAATATGCCGTTGCGCAAGGTGCGCAAAGTGGCATACAAGCCGGAATGACGTTTCCTTCGCGCAAGACACCACCCTTTTTCGATTCCATCGAGATAGGTCCACGCTTCATCGAATCGGTACGGCCCTGAGTTTGACGTGCAGGTGACCACATCGAAATAGCCGTCCTGCTTCACGTCGTCGATCCAATATTCGGATGGAAGCACATCAAGGCATGGTCCTCCGTCGGCTTCGATGACACGGCATTTCCAGATGAGACGCTTGAAGTCCCCGACGGTTCCGGACTCCTCCGGGATGCTTTTGTCCATTCCCGTGACGCCGTTGCCGAAATCGACCCGTTCGAGAGGTTCGCCCGGAATCCATTCGTGGACGTCGGATCTCTTCATCTTCCTCATTTCAGATTCTCCTTTCGATTTATGCGTTGGCGAGCGCCGTCTGCTCTTGGATTGCTTTTGAGAGGATGTCGCACGGATCGGCTCCACTTTCGTAAACAGCCGCAAGCCACATGCGTAACGGCATGTCTCTTTTTTTGTCCAGCAGTTTGGAAATCGTCAGGCGATTAAAACCACTCCGGTCCGCGATGCTGGTCATTGTCGTCTTAGTCAGCAGGACGTTCGTTCTGGTCTTGTTGACGACATCCGCCGCGAGCGCTTCGCAGTCAATCTCCTCTTGCGTTTCCATCTGAGATTGCCTCCTTTTGATTTCATGTGCCATCATTTGTTGTCCATCATGATTGCACGTGCTATCAGTTTTGGCAAACTCGGCGTGTCACGTGCCATCAAAGTTTGCAGGTGCTATCTTTTGAGCATGGACAAGATACGTAGGACAAACAGCGATGAAGCCACTTCCTCAATCATTGACCAACTCTTAACAAACAGAGGATTAGGCAATCGAGAGTTCGACAGGGCCACGAATGGAGCGATTACATACAGTCGCATCAGAGACATTCGAGGTGGGCTTCGTGGACCGATCAGACTTTCTGAATTTTTAATCATTTGTCAGGCATGTGAGGTTGATCCTGTCGCGACATTGCGTGAGATCATCTCCACCGCCCATGAGCTCGAAACCCAACAAGCCAGCGAGCGCCGGTCGCGGATCGATGATGATCCTGCCGCGCCAAGGTACGAGGATCTGTCGCCACTCACTCTCGCGGCGAACACCGACGGGAACCGTGACCTCGAATCCGAGACACCTGACGAATGACGTTTTCCACTGCTTTATGAAAAACTACTATTGTACACCTTTTTTGAATTATTAAAAATGACCGAATTCGACCACTTTTACGGTGGATAAGTCAAAATCGTTGAAAGGACAACGAAATGCCGGTGGAAAAGTCATCAAGAATCCATGCAAAAGATGTCGACGTGACCATTCACGCCGTCAACGGCGAAGACTACATCAGTCTCACCGATCTCGCCAGACACAGCAGTGACAGGACAGGCGAAGTCATACGACGATGGCTGCGCCTATCGGACACCATCTCATTCCTCAGCACATGGGAGAAAATATCGAATCCAAAGTTCGACAGCGCCGCGGCCGCGGCGCTTTTGGCCCAATCCGGCCGCAACATCTTCTCCCTGTCCGCCTCGGAATGGATAAGCAAAACCAATGCCATCGGAATCCGCTCGGAACGCGGGCGCTCCGGAGGGACATATGCCCACAAGGACATCGCATTCGCTTTCGCATCATGGATAAGCCCGGAATTCCACCTGTTCGTCATCAAGGACTACCAACGCCTCAAAGACGCCGAAGCACAACGAACCGGAATCGAATGGCACGCAAGGCGAGAACTCACCAAGACGAACTACCGTCTCCACACCGACGCAGTGAAGGAATCACTCCAGGGCAAGGACCTGTCCAAATTCAGGGAACGTATCGAATACGCGTCAGAAGCGGACGTCATCAACCTCGCCGTGTTCGGAATGAAAGCGGCGACATGGAAGACGAATCACCCCGGATGGAAGGGGAACATGCGCGACTACGCCACGGTCAGAGACCTGGTCATACTCCAGAACATCGAGGCTCTGAGCGCCGCATACATATCACAGGGGTACAGCAAAATCGAACGCTTCGAGATGCTCAAGAAAGAGGCCGACAGGCAAAGGGAAAGCCTCAAGGACGACGTGCCATCGATAGAACGTCTGCGGAACATCATCGAGTCCACGGAAGAAATCAGGGAAACGAATCGACCTGAAATCGAGAACGATGGAGGGAACGACGACACCAAGTAGCACGGCTTCCGATCCACGTATAATGGGTTGTGACAGTACCCAGCACGCGAGCGTCTTCGGCGCGGCGAACCAGGCTGGGTCGTTTCATATCCCCGGCGGATACGACATCGGATCCTTCCTCAACCGCGCCGGGAAGGAACACATCCGCATCGTCGAACAGCCGCTGCCGGACGGCGTATGCGGGGCATGGCATGATGCAAGCCGCACGATATTCCTCCACGACCGACTCAACCAACGCCAACTCTACTGCACCCTATGCCATGAACTCATCCACGCCTGGCATCACGACCCCGGATGCGGCACCCCGTACGGCGTCAAATGCGAGCGCCGGTGTCGCAGGGAGACGGCGTTGGCGTTGATCAGTCCGGTGGATTATGGCATGGTGGAGCAGGTGTATGAGGGTAACGCGTGGATGATGGCGGTCGAGTTGGGCGTGACCGTGCAGGTGTTGTCGGATTACCGGCAGGCGTTGTATGACATGGGCGTGTGCGTGCAGTGAAGCGAGAGGCCATCGGTCGTGCCGGCAGTGGCGATGCCGGTAATGGCAGGTGATTGTATGGGGGGTACGATGGAGTGACCGGCTCAGCCGTTAGAGAAGAAAGGAAAATTCCAATGACCGACAGTAATCCACAGCCGCAGTCACCCATGCAACCGCAGCAGGCCCCGCCAATGGTGCCACAGCAGCCGGTACCGCAGCAGGCTCCGGCGGAGAAGCATATGAGCGCGCTGGGCATCACCGCATTCGTGCTCGCGGTCATCGCCCTCATACTTTCATGGATCCCCATCGTCAACAACGTGGCCTTCGCCTTCGCACTGGCCGGCCTCATCTTCGGATGCTTCGCCCTGCACGCGACCGGAAAGAAGGGAAGGAAGAAGGGACGCGCCCTGGTCATCGCCGCGGTCGTGATCTCCCTCATCTCCGGCGGCGTGGTGCTCTACACCCAATCCATGTACGGCAAGGCAGTCGACGACGCGAGCAAGAGCCTCGACGAAGCCAGCAAGAAAGCCCAGCATGATTCCGACAATCTGGCAAAGGGCATCGTCAACGAGGGCGCCAAGTCCCTGACGATGCAGGTCACCATCAGCAACGGCAATGCCGAGGTGTCATACGGGCAGGGCGGCGGAACCAGCAACGAGACCGTCACGGGCCAATGGGAGAAGACCATCACCGGTGACGACGCCCAAAAGGATTGGACGGTCAGCGCCTACCCGTCCTTCGACATCGACAACGAGACCCCGGCCGATACGCAGGTGACCTGCACGATCACCGTTGACGGCAAGCAGGTATCGCACCAGGAGGCGACCGGCGACAGCGCCAACGTGTACTGCAGCGTCTACGACAAGCAGTGACAAAACCTCCGACCCCGCTTCGGTGGGGTTGTTTTTTGTTAACAGTGTTTCATTCGCGGTTAAAATATTCGTTCAGACCGCTTCCAAGCGATAAATCGCACTTCATGCCTGAAGCGTGAGGAATGACGAGCCAAAAACGGGTGAGGCCGACGTTGCGCACCATGTCAGATACCGAGTGACGGTTGACTTTCGATGGGGACGAGTTCTATGACTTTGGTTATCCTGCGTTTTCCCATCCTGAGGCGGCCATCCTGGATGTACTGCTCCGATTCGAGTTCGACCTTGAGCAGGTCTCCGCTACAGAACGACACGTCATGCCGGTTCAGTTTTGCGAGGAACTCGTCATCGTCGATTTCGCACCAGAATTTCTCGTCGCCTCTGGTGAATTTCCATTTGCGTGATTGGAATTGGATGGTGTCTATCTGCAGCGCGACGGTCTCGATGGCTGGTTCCATCGGTTGATCCGACAGGGTGAGATCGCTCATCGATTCCGAAATGTCGCCGGATACCGTCTCCTCGTTTCCGCTGTCCTTGTGAATGAACCGCACCGGATTGTACCCGTCTTCGGACGCCGGTTTCGTAGCGGCACCAAGGTCATTAATCATCTTCCCGTCGCGTGACGCACGGTAGCTTTTGCGGTTCACATCGAAGCTCAACTTGCCTATCCTCAGTCCGACCGTGGTTTCGTTTTGTTCGACGACCTCGTTCTCCCCCGGCTTGACGGTTCCGGTCTGTTCGAATCTGGCGATGAGGATCCTGAGCACGTCCATGACGCCGGACGCGAGATGCACCACATCGGCCGGCTCGGTGCCCTGACCGAGGCTCACGACCGTTCCGAGTATCTGCAGGAACACGTCGAAGGAACCGGCCTCGGTCGCGGTGATGCGGACGTCGAGGTTGAGGAACGGGCAAGAAAGCTCCTTGTACCTGTCGATGGCATCAGCGAGGCCGACGAGCGCCGGCGCCAGGTCACGCACGCTCATGGAATGCTCATCGACGGATGGGCCCGAGAAGTAGACCTCCATGGTCGTGGATTCCGGTTCCGTCGATACGCGCGTCTTCTTCCCCAACAGATTCATACCCAACATTCTACTCTTCGACGACCGTTGGAAAGCCGGGAAAAGACCGCAAAATAGAGGGGCCACGGCCACCCGCATATTGCGAGCGCCGGGGCCGGTCATTCGTCCCTGAGTTTCGGGAGCGTGTGGCTGATTGTCTCCGACAGCTGCCGTTCGCGCCAATGCGTGTACACGTTGGTGGTGCTGATGTCGGTATGGCCCATGATGGCGATGCGTTCGCCGTCCCCCGTCCCGGCGGCCGCGAGTTCCGTCGCGAGCCAATGGCGCGTACTGTAGATGTCGACGTAGGGCAGTCCTGCCGTGTCGAGCGCGCGACGCCAGCGCTTCTCCTCGTTGTCCCGTCTGATCGGCCTGCCGTACAGGTTCGTGAATATCAGCCCATGTGCCGGCACTCCCCACTTCGCGATGTGGTCCCAAAGCCGGTTCCACAGTCCCCATGTGATCGGCACCATGCGCACTCCCGTGTCGGTCTTCGGTCTGGTCAGCCACACCGACCCGTCCAGACGTTCCGCCATCATCCATGCGGGGATGTATGCGTCCGCCGCTATGACCCGCGCCTGCTGGCAGACGTTGATGAACGGCATGCCCGACCGCAGTTCGAGCTGGTACGGCATCAGCCCGTACCGTTCGCCGGGCCGCATGCCCGTCGCGAACGCGAGTTCGAACATCAGCGCCCACTTCTCCCGTTCGTCCCGCGTATCGAACGCGGCCGCCATCGTGGCCGGTTCGGCGAGCGCCGCCTTGATGACTTTCGCGGCGTCGTCCCTGTCCAGGATGGTACGTTCGTATCGTTCCTCCCGCAGTGTTCTGACGTGTTCCATCGGGTTGCCGTCGATGAGTCCTTCGAGTCTCGCGGTTTTGAGCATGGCTCCGAGTACGGCGAGGTACAGGTTGACCGTCTTGGCTTTTCGTGTGCGTCGCAGGCTGCGGCACATGTGTGTGATGTCGGCTGGTGTGAGCCGGTTGAGGTGGATGTCGCCGATGATCGCGTTCATCGCGCGCATCCAGCAGGTTTCGTTGCGCCATGTGGTCGGTGTGACGTCGGCCTTATGTTCCTCCATCCATCGTTCGAAATAGTCGCCCGTCTTGGGCCCGGTCTTCGATGGGAGCACTCCGGTGCGTTCGTATTCGTCTATCTTGGCCTGCAGTCGTGCGCGGGCCTCGCTCTTGACCATACCCGTGGCTTCGATCGGCGGGCGGCGCCTTCCGGTCCTGGGGTCGGTTCCCATGTCCTTGCGGAAATGCCATCTGCCTTTTGAGTCCTGGAACACGCTTCCGGATCCCTTGGTCCTTCTCTCTTTTGTCTTTCTTGCCGGCATGGTCTCCTCCCACATGGTGTCGGGGAGTTCACTCTATGTGTCACTCTATGGTGGTGTACACCGCCGTTCGCAGGCATAAAACTTGCTGACGCCTTGCGCTTTCCTGCCGCTCCGGCTCCTTACTGCCGTCTCGGTTTTCGCTGTATTTCAGCGGTTGGCCGACATGGTGCGCAAAGGTGCCTTCGATAAATCAGCCTTATATGTCAGCTTCGCCGCCAAACATGCTCGACTTCCGTACTGCTATGTCACGGAAGCCATGGCGTTCGGGAGACCCCGGATTCTTCCAACTCGGTTTACCGAGTCTCTTGTACGAAAAGGCAAGCCACGTGCAAAGCAGTGTCCGCCGTGAAACACTGCCCAAGCAGAGCGGTAAGGGAGCCGTTCCCGCCAGCCGTTATGGTCGTTCTCCCGCCATGAACCCGGGCCTAGTCGAAATCCTTGGCCGTAAGCAGGGCGATGAGTTCGCCGCTGTGCAGCTGCCATTGGTTGAACGGCTCGTCCGCACCGAACACGGCGATCGAGGCTGGGGACATGCCCAGATTCAACAGGTCGAGCAATGTCGGATCGGATTCGGAGCTGGCAATCCACTGGCATGCGATCGATACGGTCGGCTCATGACCGAGAATCAGCAGTGTGCGGCGCTTCTCCTTGGTTTGCGCAAGTTCGTCGAACACGGATTGCACGCCGCCTTCGTACAGACTCTGCCGATAATCGACCTTCGGGTCATCGCCGAACACCTTGAGCATACGGTCGCAGGTCTGGCGCGCACGGGTCGCACTGGAACATGCTATGCGATCCGGAACCAGCTTGAAGGACGCCAATCCCTTGGCCACCGACTTCGCCTGTTTGCGCCCCTTGTCGGTGAGCTCACGGCCGGCATCTCCACCGTTGCCAAATGGCTCGGTCTTGGCGTGACGCATCACCATCAACACATACTTGTAATCCTTGGCCTTTTTGGCAACCTTCTTCAGGCTTGTTCCCATGGTCGCATGCTCCCCATCTTCGGTTCAGGCTTACAACGGTACCCGTCGCATCTTCCATTGTCGCAGAACACATGGCAAGACCCGCGCATTATTCGTCGATTGCGTTCACCTGCGCGTCGAGGTCACGCAACACCTTACGCAGCTTGCGGTCGGAGATGTCACGTAGCTCGAGATCCTCGAGCTGTTCGGCGCGTTCCTCGGCACTCAGTGAGTCGATGTCGGTAGTCGTGTCCTTCGTGGCACGGTCACGTTTGCGCAACGCCTGGAATCCAGGGGCCATGGCCCGCGAGACCATCAGGAAACCGGTATGTCCGATCATCTGATGGTCGGGACGAATCGCCAGTCCCTGCGCCTTCCAGTTGCGTTCCAGCGTCTCCTGAATGTCCGGTTCGGTCCAACAGCCCGCGTCACGTAACGCCTCGGCCATGCGGCTCAGTTGCGTAGTGGTGGTCACGTATGCCACGAGCACACCCCCTGGTGCCATCACGCGGTATGCCTGTTCGAGCCGGTTCCACGGGTCGAGCATATCGAGCATGATGCGGTCGAAGGAATGCTCCGGCAGTCCGGCCGCAACCGAATCGAAATCGCCGGTTTTCAGATCCCACCATGCAGGGCGGCCGCCGAAATAGATCGTGGCATTGGCTTCGGCCACACGCGCGAATTCCGAACGCATCTCGATGGTGGTGAGCCTGCCGCCCTCCCCCACCGCATCCAACAGATTGATGCTCATGGCGCCCGAGCCCGCACCGGATTCGAGCACGTTCATGCCGGAACGTATGTCGCCGAGCTGAATTACCTGCGCAATGTCCTTCGGATACATGATCTGCGCGCCGCGCGGCATGGATAGCACATAATCGGCCAGCCGCGGACGCATCACGGCGAATTCCCAGCCGCCGATGGCACGCGTACCCTTCCATGGCTTGTTGGCGTCGCGTTCGGGATGGTCCTGGTTGATCTGCGCCTCACGTTTGGCGCTGACCGTCACGATCACGGAGCCTTCCGTCCGTCCGATCACCTCATCATGCAGGATGATGCCGTGCGAGGTCTGCGTCACACCGCCCGGCACGAGCTGGTCGGTGATCTTGTTGGACCTGCGGTCCGTAAACTGCACTTTCTCTCCGGCCTCAAGCGGTCCTCGACGCATCAATCACTCCTTCATGTTCTTCATGCATAGCTGATTTCGACTACTCATGCTATCGCACGCGCAACGGCGAAGGCATCATACGGCGTAGGCGTTCCATCGTCCGTTCGCATGGGTCACATTCAAATCAAGGCCGAACACCTGGCTCAGCCGCTCGGAAGTGAAGCCATGTTCCAGGTCGCCCGTATACACGATGGTGCCCGGAGCCGGATCGTTACCGGCCACATTGTCCGCATAGGCGTCCGCCTCGTTGCCGGTGATGCGACCCATAATCGCCACATGGTCAAAACCCTGCGGAATCTCTTCAAGCCGGTGCGTGACCAGCAGCACGGCACGGTCCGATTCCTCCGCGCCGACACGGCTCAACGCGCGCAACGCGATTTCACGGCCGCCCAGATCGAGACCGGTGGTCGGCTCGTCCAGAATCAATAGATCCGGATCAGCCATCAGCGCACGGCAGATGAGCACACGGGTACGTTCACCCTCCGAAAGCTTGAACATCATCTTGCCTTCGAGGTATTCGATACCGAATTCGCGCATGAGGGAACGCGCCTTGGCATAATCTTCATCGGTGTAGGTGTCACGCCAACGGCCGGTGATGGCGGTCAACGCGGTCACGATAGCGTCGAGCGGATCCTCCTGGGGAGGGAACGCGCGCCCCAGTTCGGCCGAGCTCAGTCCGATGCGGTTGCGGTAGGAGAATACGTTGACCTTGCCCAATCGGTTGCCGAGGATGTCGACGGTGCCGCAGGACGGGAATCCGCGAGTGCTCATCATCTGTACCAGGCTGGATTTGCCGATGCCATTGGGTCCGAACAGCACCCATTTCTCACCTTTTTTGATTTCCAGATTGACTTTGGTGAGGATCACGCGCCTGTTGCGGCGAAATTCCACGTCAGTAAGTTTCAGTGCCGTGTCCTGCTCGACCATGCTTTCTCCCTCTCCTTCTGCATAGGATTGCGCCATGATAATCATCCTATGATCGCATATGCGAAACGCCTCCTGCCAGCATAATGCATGACGGGAGGCGTCGAATGGCCTGCGTCTGCCTGTCGGTCATGGACCGATCGGCGATTTGCGGCTACTCCTGTTCGGCAATCACATCCTCGTAGACCTTGACGGTCTTGTCGGCAATCGATTCCCAGCTGAAGTGGTCCCGTGCACGCTCATAGCCGGCCTGTCCCATCTTCTTCGCCTTCTCCGGATCGGCCATGATCCTGTTGATGGCGTCGGCCATATCATGTACGAACTTGTCCGGATTGGTCGGGGTACCGGTGCCGTCATGCAACTGGTCGACCGGCACGAGATAGCCTGTCTCGCCGTCGACGACGACTTCCGGAATGCCGCCGGTGGCGGAGGCGACAACCGGCAGCCCGCATGCCATGGCCTCCAGGTTCACGATGCCGAGCGGCTCGTAGATGGATGGGCAGATGAACGCGTCACAGCCATGCTCAAGGGCGTTCAGTTCCGGCTTCGGCAGCATCTCCTCGATCCAGATGATATTGCCGCGTTCCTCGTCAAGCTTGGCGAAGGCCGTCTTGACCTCCTCCATGATCTCCGGAGTGTCCGGCGCACCTGCGCACAGCACGATCTGAATGCCCGGATCGACGAAGTGCAACGCCTGAAGCAGGTATGGCAAACCCTTCTGCCTGGTGATACGGCCGACGAACAGCAGGGTCGGCTTGTTCCGGTCAATGTCATAGCGCTCGAACACCTTCCAACCCGGATCGTCGTCGGCGGGGGTTTCGAACTGACTCATGGTGATGCCATTGTGTACCACGACCACCTTGTCCGGGTCGAGGTTCGGATAGGCGGTGAGGATGTCCTCACGCATGCCCGCGGACACGGCGATTACACGGTCGGCATGCTCGTAGGCGTCCTTTTCGGCCCAGGAGCTCAGGTTGTAGCCGCCGCCGAGCTGTTCACGCTTCCACGGGCGGAACGGTTCGAGCGAATGCGCGGTGATGACCAGCGGCGTGCCATGCAGCATCTTGGCGAGATAGCCGGCCAGGCATGCATACCAGGTGTGGGCGTGGATGATGTCGGCATCGACGTCGTTGGCGATCTGCAAGTCAACGCCGAAGGTCTTCAGCGCGCCATTGGCGCCTTCCAATTCCTTCGGAACGTCATAGCCGACGACTGTGAGCGAGCCTTTCGGGGCATCGCCGGGAATGGCGGGAACATCGGCTTCGGCGCGCGGGCCGTCGAACGCACGGACGGTCACGTCGACACGTTCCGCCAGCACCTTGGAAAGCTCTTCCGCATGTACGCCTGCGCCGCCGTACACCTTCGGTGGGTATTCCCGGGAAAGGATGTCAACCTTCATAACTGCACTCTCCTCTTCGAGTCAGATAGTCGTTCCGTGTTCCACTTTAGGCCAAGACAATGCGAAACGCACGATTGTTGCATTCGTGTCATGACAATCGTGCGTTGTATTCAATATCATCTGCAAATGTTCAGAGACGTCTGCAACGACTCCGCATCAGACGGCGGTCCCGTTCTGATCAAGGTTCGGATTGTGCCGCGGATTGCCCGCAGTGAAGAACAGGCTGATCACACCTACCGCGAAGACCGCGGAAACCGTGGCGATGAGCCACATCGGATGCTGCGGCAGCCACATGATCACGAAAAAGGCGATGGCCGACAGCGCGATCAGCACCCAGCTGGCCACACGGAACCACTGGCGGGTGGAATGCGGAGCCTTGAACATCTTCGGATTCGTATAGTCCGGGTTGGTCGTCAGCAGGTTTTCGGTCACTTCGACCGTGCCACCGGTCGGCTTCCACGGCCCGTCTGTGCCCTCCTGCAACCTACGGGACTTCTCCTGCAGTTGGTATTCGTCAAGCATTCCGGAACGTGCGCGGCCATGGGTCTGGTCGTACTGTTGCGGCACTCCCCTGCGATTCTGCTTGGCTTGGGCTCGGCGTTCTGCACGGTTTGGCATTGAAGCACTCCTTTGTTACGTGTTGCTGCATGCCACTCTACCGCACGCCCGCCGCTTTTTCATGAACGCAGCACGTCATATGGTCGATATTGAAATGGTCGATGTTGAACGGCTCGGAGTCGGATACGGCAAGACGGCCCTTCCCGTTGATTCGGAAAAGGCCGTCTCACGTGCGATTACGTTCGTCTTCTACCGTGCTGTCACTCAGCGCGGAAGCATCATCGGTCGCTTGGATGCGACAATCGGAGCCGGCAGCTCGGTGGATCCGGTGAGGTACTCATCCACGGCGGCCGCGCAGGAACGGCCCTCGGAAATGGCCCACACCACGAGGCTCTGGCCACGACCGGCGTCACCGCAGGCAAAGACGCCGTCCTGGGAGGTGGCGAACTTGTCGTTACGCGCCACGTTGCCGCGGCCATCGAGGTCGACCGGCAACTGGTCCACCAACGTGGTGGTATCCGGATGCAGGAAGCCCACGGAGATAAGCACCAAGTCAGCCGGAATCACGCGTTCGGTACCCGGCTGACGGGTAAATGGACCATTTTCGCCCGGTGCGACGTTCACGACCTTCAAACCGGTCACGTGGCCGTTCTCGTCCGCCACGAAACCTTCGGTGGCGGTGGCGTCCTCCACCTTGACCTTGGCCTGTTCCTCCTCAGTACCGACGAAATTCACCGAATCGGTGCTGTAAACGTATTCAGCACGCTGGGTCTCGAAACCTTCATCCATGGAAGTGGTCTTCTGGTACAGACGCGCGAAGGTGGGCCACGGCTGGTTGTCCGGACGTTCGGTCGGCTCCTGCGGCATAATCTGCAGCACGGTGACGTCCTTTGCGCCCTGGCGGATGGAAGTGCCCAGGCAGTCGGAACCGGTGTCGCCGCCGCCGATGATCACCACGTGCTTGCCTTCGGCGGTGATGTCGTTGACCGGTTTGACGCCGTACACGCGACGGGTGGCGTCGGGCAGGAACTCCATGGCGAAATGGATGCCCTTGAGTTCGCGGCCGGGAATTTTCATATCGCGTGGCACGGTGGAGCCAATGGCCACCACCACGGCGTCGTAACGGGAACGCAGATCATCCCAGGAGATGTCCTTGCCGATCTCCACGCCGGTGCGGAACACGGTGCCTTCGGCCTCCATCTGCTCCACACGACGGTCAATGAGTCGCTTGTCGAGCTTGAAGTTCGGAATGCCATAACGCATCAGACCACCGATGGCGTCATCACGTTCATACACGACCACGGTATGGCCGGCGCGGGTCAACTGTTGCGCGCATGCAAGGCCGGATGGGCCGGAGCCAACCACGGCAACGGTCTGGTCGGTCAGTCGCTGCGGGGGCAGGGGCCTGACATAGTCCAGATCCCACGCTTGGTCGATGATCGTGCATTCGTCGTTCCTGATCATCGTGGCCGGTTGGTGGATCCCGAGCACGCAGGCGGCTTCGCACAGAGCCGGGCAGATGCGGCCGGTGACTTCCGGGAAGTTGTTGGTTTCGGACAGACGATTGTATGCGTCCTCCCACTTCTCCTGACGCACCAGATCATTGAATTCGGGGATGATGTTGCCGAGCGGGCAGCCGCTCATGCAGAACGGAGTGCCACAGTCCATGCAGCGGGCCGCCTGTTCGGTGGTCCACGGCTGCAGGCCGGATTCGGCGTGGACGTCGAACCAGTCCTTGATGCGCTCCTCAATGGGGCGTTCGGCTAGTTCGCGACGGGTACGGACCTTCAGGAATCCACGAGGATCTCCCATGTCAGCGCGCTCCTTCCATAACCTGCTCGTACACCTGTTCCCAGACGCCGGGCGTATTGAAATCGATGTTGTTCTCCTCGGCGTTCTTCATCGCCTTCTGCATGGCAAGGAAGTGCTGCGGAACGATGTGGGTGAACCGCTTGGCGCTGTTCTCCCAGTCGGCGAGGAGGCCTTCCGCGAAGGCGGAGCCGGTCTCCTCGGCATGCTGCTTGACAAGACCGTGCACCAGTTCATTCGCTTCGGCGTCGAGCGGCTCAAACAGCAGCGCGCCATTGGTGGCGGCCGCCGGATTGACCTGCTTCATGTCGAGATCGAGCACGTACACGTTGCCACCGGAGAAACCTGCGCCGAGGTTACGGCCGGTGGAGCCAAGGATGACGACCGTGCCGCCGGTCATGTATTCGCAGCCGTGGTCGCCCACGCCCTCCACCACGAAGGTGGCGCCGCCGTTACGTACGCCGAAGCGTTCGCCGGCGCGTCCGGCCACGAACATCTGTCCGGATGTCGCACCGAAGCCGGTGACGTTGCCTGCGATCACGTTCTCATGCGGGTCGAATGAGACATTCGATTCCGCGCGAACCACCATGCGGCCGCCGGACAGACCCTTGCCGGCGTAATCATTGACTTCGCCGTACACACGAATGGTCTCGCCACGCGGGATGAACGCGCCGATGGACTGTCCGCCGGCGCCGTGGAACGTCATGTCGATGGTGTCATCCGGCAGGCCCTCCTCACCATAGCGCTTGGTGATCTCGTAGCCGACCATGGTGCCAAGCGTACGGTACACGTTGCGAATCGGCATTTCAATGCGCACTGGCTCTTTCTTGTCGAGGGCCGGTTGAGCAAGTTCGATGAGCTTATTGTCGAGTGCCTTATCGAGCTCGTGGTTCTGATCGATGGTCTTGTGCAGGATGGTTCCCGGAATCGGGCCCGGCTGCATGAGCACATTGCTCAGATCGATGCCGTCGGACTTCCATCGCCTGATGGCTTCGTTCTGATCAAGGCATTCGACGTGGCCGACCGCCTCCTCCAGCGTACGGAAGCCAAGTTGGGCGAGCAGTTCGCGCACCTCTTCGGCAATGAACATGAAAAAGTTAACGACATGCTCCGGCTTGCCCCTGAAGCGGGCGCGCAGTTCCGGATCCTGCGTTGCGATGCCCTGCGGGCAGGTGTTCTTCTGGCAGGCACGCATCATGACGCAGCCTTCGACGATCAGCGCAGCCGTGGCGAAACCGAATTCCTCGGCGCCGAGCAAAGCTGCGATCATGACGTCGCGGCCGGTCTTGAGCTCGCCGTCGCACTGCACGGTGATGCGGGAACGCAAGCCGTTCAGTACCAGCGTCTGCTGGGTTTCGGACAGGCCGATCTCCCACGGAGTGCCGGCATGCTTGATGGCATTGAGCGGAGCCGCGCCGGTACCGCCGTCATAGCCGGAAATCAGTACCACGTCGGCATGGCACTTGGCCACGCCTGCGGCAATGGTGCCGACACCGAACTCGGAGACAAGCTTGACGTGAATGCGGGCCTTCGGATTGGCCATCTTCGCATCGTTGATCAGCTGCTTCAGATCCTCGATGGAATAGATGTCGTGATGCGGCGGCGGGGAGATGAGTTCCACGCCTGGGGTGGCATGACGCACCTTGGCGATCCACGGCGGAACCTTGGCACCTGGCAGGTGGCCGCCTTCGCCCGGCTTGGCGCCTTGGGCGAGCTTGATCTGCAGGTCGGTGGCATGCACGAGATAGTCGCTGGTCACGCCGAAGCGAGCCGAGGCGATCTGCTTGATCTTGCTGTAGCGCAACGGGTCGTTGATACGGTCCTCGGATTCGCCGCCCTCACCGGAGTTGGAACGCGCACCGATGGTGTTCATGGCGATGGCGAGGGTTTCGTGCGCCTCCTGGGAGATGGAGCCATAGCTCATGGCACCCGTGGAGAAACGCTTGACGATCTCGCTGGCCGGCTCGACTTCGGAGATGTCAATCGGTTTGCGGTCGGACTTGAACTTCATCAGGCCTCGTAGCGTCATCAGACGGTTGGAGGTGTCGTTGATGTGGTTCGAGTACTTCCTGAACATTTCGTAATCGCCACGCTGGGTCGACTGCTGCAGCAGGAAGATGGCCTCCGGATCATTGAGGTGATCCTCACCGGTGCGGCGCCACTTGTATTCGCCGCCGGTACGCAGATTACGATGCGGGCGCGCGGTCCACTGGGTCGGGTAGGCCACGCGGTGGCGAATGGCCACTTCTTCGGCGAGTTCGTCGAGGCCGACGCCACCCACGCGGGAGGTGGTCCCGGCGAAATACTCGTCGATGACATCCTTGTTCAGACCAATGGCTTCGAACAGCTGGGCGCCACGATAGCTCATGATGGTGGAGACGCCCATCTTGGCCATGATCTTGAGTACGCCGGTGGATAGCGCGCCGGTCAGGTTCTTCACGGCGGTTTCGGCGTCCACCTTGAGGTAGCCCTTGCGAGCCAGATCCTCAACGGATTCGAAGGCCAGATACGGGTTCACTGCCGCCGCGCCATAGGCGATCAGCAACGCGACATGATGGATTTCGCGCACATCGCCGGCTTCGACCACCATGGAGATCTGCGTGCGGGTATGACGGCGCAGTAGGTGGTGCTGCACCGCTGAGGTGAGCAGCAACGACGGAATCGGACCCCATGCGTAGTTGGAATCGCGGTCGGAAAGCACTAGGAAGTTGGAGCCGTTTTCGATGGCTTTGTCGATTTCCTCGAAAATCTCGTTCAGACGTTCCTTCAGCGCCTTGCCGCCACCGGCGACCTGATAGAGACCCTTGACGATGAACGGCCTGTAATAGCCGCCGAGCAACTTGGCTCGGTCGAGGCGCTTGAGCTGCGCCATCTCGTCGGAGTTAAGCACCGGGAGCGGAATGAGAATCTTCTTGGCGTGCAATTCGGAATCGGCCAGCAGGTTCGGTTCCGGACCGATGGCGGATTCAAGGCAAGTCACGATCTTTTCGCGTTCCCAATCGAGCGGCGGATTGGTGACCTGTGCGAACTTCTGGGTAAAGTAGTCGAACAGCATGCGACTGCGGTTGGACAGTGCGGCCATAGGTGCGTCGTTGCCCATGGAACCCAGAGGTTCCTTGCCGGTGTTGGCCATCGGGGCAAGCAGGAGCTTCAGGTCCTCCTCGGTGTAGCCGAAGGCGCGCTGTCGACGTTGCACGGACTGACCGGAGTGGTTGACGTGCTCGCGCTTGGGAAGTTCGCTCATTTCGACGGAGTTGCCTTCCACCCATTGACGGTACGGGTGCTGGGAAGCGAGAGCCTTCTTGATCTCCTCGTCCGGAATGATACGGCCTTCATTGGTGTCGACGAGGAACATCTTGCCCGGCTCGAGGCGGCCTTTGGACACGATATGCTCCTCAGCCATCTCCGGCAGCACGCCGGTTTCGGAGGCGAGCACGATGTAGCCGTCATCGGTGAGCTGCCAACGACCCGGTCGGAAGCCGTTACGGTCGAGCAACGCACCGACCTGGGTGCCATCGGTGAAGATGATATGCGCCGGACCGTCCCACGGCTCGATCAACGTATTGTTGTACTCGTAGAACGCCTTGACATCCGGGTCGAGCTGATCGTTCTTCTCCCATGCCGGCGGCAGCATCATGGAGATGGCATGGGGCATGGAGCGGCCGGCGAGATGCAGCAGCTCAAGGCACTCGTCGAAGGTGCCGGAATCGGAATAGCCCGGGGTGGCGATCGGCAGCAGCGGCTTGAACTCACCGAGCAGTTCGGAGCTCAGTCGGCCTTCACGGGCGGACAACCAGTTGCGATTGCCCTGGATGGTGTTGATCTCGCCATTGTGGGCCAGCTGACGAAATGGCTGGGCCAGCGGCCAACTCGGGAACGTGTTCGTGGAGAAGCGGGAGTGCACGATGGCGATTTTGGCCTTCATACGCTCATCGGACAGATCCAGGAAGAAGGGCTTGAGCTGCATGGTGGTCAGCATGCCCTTGTAGGTGATGGTGCGCGCGGACAGGGACGCGAAGTAGATGCCAACCTCGTGCTCCACGCGTTTGCGGATGCGGAAGGTCCTGCGATCCAATTCGATGCCGGCGAGCTGATTGTCCGGATCGGCCACAACGAGGGTCTTGAACGCCGGCATGCTGGCAAGAGCCTGCAGGCCGAGTCCGTCCGGGTTGGTTGGCACGATGCGCCATGCGAGTACTTCGAGACCCTCTTCACGCACGATTCGGGCGATGGCCTGCTCCTGCTGACCGGAGGTGGCGATGTCACGGTCGAGGAATGCGATGCCGGCTGCATAGTGGCCTTCCTCAGGCAGTTCCGCACCTACGGTGGCACGCATGAACTCGTCGGGCATGCTCATGAGGATGCCCGCGCCATCACCGGTATTCTCTTCGGCGCCGACCGCACCACGATGGTTCAGGTTGACAAGCACTTCGATGGCGTCGTCAACGATCTTGCGCTCCGGTCGTTTGTTGAGGGTGGTGACCATACCCACGCCGCAGGCGTCGTGCTCGGCGCCGGGATCATACATACCTTGGGAATCATGGATCGTCAGATCTAACGGGGCGTGGAAAGTCACCGAAACCACCTTCAATGTTTTTGGGCAAGAAAAGTCTTGCGGTTCTTTAATGCGTGGTTTAGAATACCGCGCCCCCATGTCGATAGCGTTTCAGGTGTCCATATAACGAATCGACGGCATTGTCAATACCCACGTAATGATTCTCGCCAAGCATGCGAAAACGACCTTGCATCGCCGTTATGCAATATCGTCAGTCCAATGATTCCAGCAGTTTGGCGATGATGGTGTCGTTGAGCAGGCGCCCGCGAAGCGTGGGGATGGCATGATGATGCTCAATGGTGATCAGGCCGTCATGCTCCAGCTCACGCCATGTGGTTTCGGCGATGGCATTGCCGAGCCGTGCGATGTCAAGGCCCCCTCGAATACGCAGGCCAAGCATGATGGTCTCTTCGAGATTCTCCTCGACGGTGATGTTCTCGCTGCCAGCCCACGGGATCCCGCCTTCGCTGATGGCGCTACCCCACAGGCGCGGATGTGCGATGTCCCAGGAACGCAGGGCCGTCGCGCTGTCCTCTCCATCGGCCTGGCCTCTCCTGGCGGTTCCTCGCTCGGAAAGGGCGGCTGCATCGTAATGGGAATGCGCCCCGGGTCCGAGTCCGGCCCAGTCGACGTTGCGCCAGTAGCCGAGGTTATGCCGTGATTCGTAACCTGGACGCGCCCAGTTGCTGATTTCATACCATTCAAGTCCCGCCGCGGACAGTAGCGCATCGGCGATTTCGTATTTGGCGGCCTCGTCATCATCGTCCGGGGTCGGCAACATGCCGGCCGCGATTCGCCGACCCATGGTGGTGTTCGGAGCCACGGTCAACGCGTATGCGGAAATATGGTTGACTTCCAGATCGAGGGCCGTATTCACGGAGGTACGCCAATCATCAAGGCTCTCCCCCGGCGCGCCATAGATCAGGTCGACGCTGGAACGCATGCCGGCCGCATTCGCGGCCGAGATGCCAGCCTCGACGTTCTCCGGCGTGTGAGTGCGGTCAAGCGTCTTCAGGACGTGCGGAACCGCGGACTGCATGCCGAAGGAAATACGATTGAAGCCGCCGTCGGCAAGCTCGCGCACGTAATCGGCGTTCACCGTATCGGGGTTCGCCTCGGTGGTGATCTCGGCGTTGTCCGCGATTCCCCATGTCTCGCATACGGCATCCAGCATGGCCACCAGATCCGCGGCCTTGAGAATCGTCGGCGTGCCACCGCCGAAGAAAACAGTGTCGGCCGGCGGTTCGACGATGCCGTGACGTTCCTGCCAATCACGCACGATCGCCATCTCGCGAATCACCATGTTGGCATAGTTGCCCCGGGACGCGCCCGCACCCATGTCAATGGCGGTATACGTGTTGAAATCGCAATATCCGCAACGTCTCATGCAGAACGGCACATGAATGTAGACTTCGAACATCAGCCTTCGGTCTTCTGGGCGGCGCGGATCTTGTCCTTCGTGTCACGGTCGTTGCCGGCATCGCCGGTGGACAGGGCGGCGATGAACGCCTCCTGCGGCACCTCGACATGTCCGAGCATCTTCATGCGCTTCTTGCCGGCCTTCTGCTTCTCCAACAGTTTGCGCTTGCGTGAGATGTCGCCGCCATAGCACTTCGCAAGCACGTCCTTGCGCAGGGCGCGAATGTTCTCGCGGGCGATGATGCGTGAGCCGATGGCCGCTTGGATCGGAATCTCGAACTGTTGGCGCGGAATGAGCTCACGTAGCTTCTTCGTCATCATCACACCGTAGGAATATGCCTTATCGCGGTGCACGATGGCGCTGAAGGCATCGACCTTCTCGCCTTGGATGAGAATGTCGACCTTCACCAGATCGGCGGCCTGCTCGCCGTCCTCGTGGTAGTCGAGCGAAGCATAGCCCTTGGTGCGGCTCTTCAACTGGTCGAAGAAGTCGAACACGATTTCGGCGAGCGGGATGCGGTAGTGCATCTCCACACGGTCGGAGGAAATGTATTCCATGGTGCCCATCTGTCCACGGTGATCCTGACACAGATCCATCACGGCACCGATGAAGTCCTTCGGTGTGATGATATCGGCGGCGACCATCGGCTCGACGATCCTCTTGATCTTGCCGTCGGGGAATTCACTCGGATTGGTCACGCGATGCACGCTACCGTCCTCGGCGGTGACCTCATACGGCACGTTTGGGGCGGTGGAAATCAGATCGAGATTGAATTCGCGGCTCAACCGTTCGGTCACAATCTCCATGTGGAGCAGGCCGAGGAAGCCGCACCGGAAGCCGAAGCCCAAGGCCACGGAAGTCTCCGGCTCGTAGATGAGGGCCGCGTCGTTGAGTTTGAGCTTGTCGAGCGCCTCACGTAATTCCGGGAATTGGGCGTTATCGATCGGGAACAGGCCGGCATAGACCATCGGCTGCGGGTCGCGATAGCCTTCCAGCGGCTCAGTGGCCGGATTCGCGGCGGAGGTGATGGTGTCACCGACCTTGGATTGGCTGACGTCCTTGGCTCCGGTGATCACGTAACCGACCTCACCGGCTCCAAGTGCCTTGGTCGGCATCATGTCGGGGCTGATCACGCCGATTTCGATCGGATCATGGGTCATGCCGATACCCATCATGTGCAGCTTCTCACGGGAACGCAGTTCGCCGTCGACCATACGGATATAGGTGACGATGCCTCGGTAGGAGTCATAGACCGAATCGAAGATCAACGCGCGGGCGGGAGCATCCGGCTCACCTTTCGGAGCCGGTATATCGGTGACGATGCGATCAAGCAGTTCGGCCACGCCTTCGCCGGTCTTGCCGGAGACGCGTAGCACGTCAGACGAATCGCAGCCGATCAGGCCGGCGATCTCCTCGGCGTGTTTGTCGGGTTCGGCGCTCGGCAGGTCGATTTTGTTCAGCACCGGGATGATGGCCAGATCATGGTCGATGGCCATGTACAGATTGGACAGCGTCTGCGCTTCGATGCCCTGCGTGGCGTCGACGAGCAGCACGGCACCTTCGCATGCGGCCAGTGCACGGGAGACTTCGTAGGTGAAATCGACGTGGCCCGGAGTATCGATCATGCCAAGTGTGTATTCGGTGCCATCAAAGGTCCACGGCACGCGCACGGCCTGCGATTTGATGGTGATGCCACGCTCCTGCTCGATATCCATGCGATCGAGGAAGCGGTCACGCATCTCTCGTTCCGGTACGATGCCGCTGAGCTGCAGAATGCGGTCCGCCACCGTCGATTTGCCGTGATCGATATGCGCGATGATGCAGAAATTGCGGATCAACGACTGATCGGTGAAACCGGGCTGATTATGCTGCTGGCCCACGCCATCCTCCTCCTGAAATACGTAACGCAAACGATTCTAACCGCTGGTATCGGCAGGGTGCGCCGCGACACTCCTAGGCCCGCTGGCGATTTATCCGCGCGCCATGTTATCATTTTCGTTTGTATGTCCTTATAGAAAACGTCGTTTGGAGTAATAGTGGCAAACATTAAGTCGCAGAAGAAGCGCGTTCTCACCAACGAGAAGGCCCACAAGCGTAACGTGGCAGTGAAGTCCGGCCTGAAGACCGCCGTTCGCGCCACCCGCGAAGCCATCGCCGCCGGCGATAAGGCCGCCGCCGAGGCCGCCTACAAGGTCGCGGCCCAGAAGCTCGACAAGGCTGCTGGCGCCGGCGTGATCCACAAGAACCAGGCTGCCAACCGCAAGTCCGGTCTCGCCGTGGCCATCAACGCTCTCTGAGTTTTCGTAACTCACCGTTTATATGGAAGCCCCGCAGGTTCTCCTGCGGGGCTTCTGCTATTCATGCCTGTCGTCTTTGCCGTCATCATCTTTGTCGGGATGGATGACGGGGCGTTTCAGATACTTTGATTCACCCGGTAGATACGTATTGTGCCGTGCAAGAGCGCCAGGCAACTGAATATCGAAGATCACCGACGACAATCGCATACCGACCATGAGTATAACGATGAGCACATCAAGCACGACCTCCGCCGGGAAAGCGATGATGCCGGCATTCACACCCTTGCACACCAACACGGTGAGTATGCATCCGACGGCGGATGGCACCGCATACCAATGTTTGTCACGAATCACCATGGGAACTTCATTGATGAGCATGTCCCTGATCAGTCCGCCGCCCAATGCGGTAAACATGCCCAGAAAAATCGCCGTGGTGCCGGACATGTGGTACATCATGGCCTTACTGGTACCGTTAACGGCGTACAATCCCAGCGCCAGCGCATCCAACGACAGCATGGACCATCTGAGTTTGTTGATTTCCGGATGTGCGACGGCCACGGTGACGGCCGCCAGCAGCGCGGTGATCACCAGCCCCTTGTCGGAGACGCCTGCGGGAGGGAGCGCACCGAGCAGCACATCACGAATGATGCCGCCTCCCAATGCGGTGAGCCATGTAGTCACGAGAATCGCAAAGACATCATATCCCTTGCGCACGGCGGCAAGTCCGCCGACCATACCGCAGCAGAACGTCGCCAGGTATTCGATGCCCATGAAAAACCCGTTGCTTTCCAGGGCCACTTCCATATCTTCTCCCCCTCCCTCACAAGGTTTCTTCATGCAACTGCAAAAATACCATAGCCCGCAGGTGCCATATCACCATAAAAGAGCCGGAGGGCGGTATATGCATCGTACGACACGTCCGGCCTTCAGGCCAAGTTTACGATCGTACGACGTATATACCGCCCTCCGGCGGTCTACGCGCTGTCAGGAAACGGTCTTAGCGGAGATCAGCAGACCTTCCACATCCAGTTGTGCGGATCCTCGATCTCGCCGAGCTGAATGCCGAGCAGCTGGTTGCGCAGGGCGACGGTGAATTCGCCGGAGCCGCCATCCGCGACGGTCACGTCGAACTTCTCGGACTTGAAACGGCCAATCGGGGTGATGATGGCTGCGGTACCGCAGGCGAACACCTCGGTGACCTCGCCGGACTTGATGTCTTCGAGCAGCTGATCCAAGGCGATCATGGTTTCGACCACGTCGTGGCCATTGTCCTGGATGAGCTGAATCAGGGAACGGCGGGTCACGCCCGGCAGGATGTTGCCGGTCAGGGACGGAGTCTCCACGTGGCCATCCTTGTGCACAACCATCATGTTCATGCCGCCAAGCTCCTCGAGGTAGGTCTTGGTGGCGGCGTCCACGAAGCAGACCTGTTCGCAACCGTGGTCAATGCCGGTGTATTCACCGAGCAGGGAAGCCGCATAGTTGCCACCGCACTTGGCGAAGCCGGTGCCACCAGGGCCGGTACGGAACCACTTGTCTTCAACCCAGATGCTGACCGGCTTCACACCGCCCGGGAAGTACGGACCAGACGGGGAGGCAATCACGCAATAGTCCACCTCATGCGGTGCCCGCACGCCAAGGAACGGCTCGGAGGCGAACATGAACGGACGCATGTACAGGGTGTACTCACGACGGGACGGCACCCAGTTCACATCACGCTTGACGAGAGCAGCCACGGAACCGATGAAATCGTCAATCGGCAGTTCCGGAAGGTACAGACGCTTGGCGGAATTCTGGAATCGTTCGGCATTCGCATCCGGGCGGAACAGCCAAGTGGAGCCGTCGGCGTGACGGTAGGCCTTGAGGCCTTCGAAGCATTCCTGAGCGTAATGCAACACGGATGCGCCCGGATCCATCTTCAGCGGCGCATACGGTTCGATGCGGCGATCGCCCCAGCCTTCGCCCTTGGTCCAGGTCATGTGGGCCATATTATCGGAGAACACCTGACCGAAAGCCGGCTTGTCGATGAGCTCGGCGCGCTTGGCGTCGGATGCCGGGTTGTCGTTAGGGAGCACGGTGAACTTCTCGGTGAGCTTGTCAAGCTCCGCCGGATCGTGATGATTCTGTTCAGTCATTCTTAACTTCTTCTTATGCATCAGCCGCTTTCGCGGCATGCGGATGTTGACATGCCAGCGCTTGTGGCGCCGGCTCTGGTTAGTACTTTCTCACACCATAATCTCAATCGATAACCATCGTTCGCGATATGAGATGGCATGAAACGTAGCGGAAACAAAGGAGTCCGCGCATGCAATCTACATGCGCGGACTCCGTAATCGAACGCTTGCGGAAACGAGCTATCTCACTCGGCGTCGGCGGTCTCGGCGGCGTCGGCGGCCGGGGCTGCCTCAGCGGCATCTTCCGGCACCTCGACGGTGACGACGGACTCTTCCGGATCCTCAACGTCAAGCACGACGCCTTCCGGCAGCACGACGTCCTTGGCGAAGACCTTGGCGCCATCGGTCAGGCCATCGACGTTGACCACGATCTTCTCGGGCAGGTTGGCGACGTCGGCGCGGACCTTGAGCTCCTGAATGTCGACGAACGCGACGGCAGCACCCTTCGGAGTGCCTTCGACGAACACCGGCACCTCGACGTCGATCTTCTCGCCGGCCTTGACCTCATAGAAATCAACATGCTCGACGATGCGCTTCACCGGATTGCGCTGCACGTCCTTGACGATGGCCATCTTGGTCTGGTCGCCGTACTTGATGGTGAACAGAGCGTTGGTGTGACGCAGGGACAGGGTGGTCTCCTTCATCGGCAGCTGCACGAAGACCGGAGCCTCACCGCCGGCGTACACGGTGGCCGGAATCAGCTTGGCGACGCGCAGACGGCGGGCAGCGCCCTTGCCGAACTCGGTACGAGCGGCGCCTTCGAGGGTAATGGTGGTAGCCATAATCGATATCTCCTTGATATTCGTTCTTCTGTTTCGGCGCATCAACGAGCCGCGAAGACACTCAAGGAGTGCACTCACACGCCGAGTCGATTACGGAAGCTCATGCTTCCCTCGCCAAGACAACAGTCCTTAAGTATACACATCGGTCTGACAATGCGTGTTCAACGCCGCAAAGGTGCGGAACACACGTACAATCGAACACATCGGTCATCATGTATGAACAGGGAACGAATACACGAAATCAAAGAATCGAGGCAGCAATGAGGCGCACCCATTCTGATATCGCCCGCACCATCTGCATTGCAACGGGAGCCGCGGCCGTGGCATCTGCGGGAGCGCTGGCCATTTGCGCAAATTCGCTGTTCAGGTTCGCTTTGGACTCGCAATACAAGAAGTCCATGTTCCGTCAGTCCCCGCCGGACGATCCGGAACGCGAACGTCTGATGAATACCGGCGAGGCACGCGAAGCCGGCGTATGGTTTCAAGAGACCAAGCAGCCGGTCACCATCACGAGCTTCGACGGTCTTACGTTGCATGGTTGGCTGTTCGACCCGGATTGCATAAGCCCGAAACCGCATCTTTACGCGATTTGCTGCCATGGGTATACGGGTGAGCCCGCGGAGATGGCAACATGGGCGCATCGCTTTGCACGCCTCGGTTTCACGGTGCTGGTGCCGGCGCAGCGCGCGCATGAGATGAGCGAGGGGCGCTATACCGGCATGGGATGGCTGGAACGCAATGACCTGCTCAATTGGATTCATCTGATCATCGAAAGCGATCCCGAAGCCCGTATCCTGCTGCACGGCAATTCGATGGGCGCGGCAACGGTGATGATGACCGTCGGAGACCCAAGGTTGCCCCGTAATGTGGTTTCCGCCATCGAAGACAGCGGCTACGCGTCGGTGAGACTGCAATTCATCGATACGTCCCGTGCGATGTTCCATCTGCCAAAGCTGCTCGCGGCGATGTGCGTGGACGCGGCGGGACTTGTCTGCAAGTACAAGGCCGGCTACGACTTCAACGATGCCTCGAGTATGGAGCAACTCCGCCATGCGACGATTCCGGTGCTGTTCGTCCACGGAGACGCCGACACCTTCGTATCCCCACGTTTCCTCGATATGAATTTCAACGCCTGCTCAAGTCTCGACCGTGAAAAGTTGCTGGTGCCAGGCGCCGATCATGTGATGGGCTCGGTGGTGGCGCCGGACGTGTACTGGCGCAAGATCGAACGATTCGTCAGGCGAACGTTCAGATTGTAGGATTCGTCCGTTTCACCGCTTCTCGCCGGGATTGCAGATCTGCATGGCCACGCCATCCTCCATGATCTGGAAGCCGTGCTTCTGGTAGAACGACGCGTTCTTGCTCTCCTCCGGCATGACCTCGATATACAGGTAATCACGGTATCGGTCTTTGACCATGCCGACCAGATGTCCGGCGATGCCGTGACCCTGATATTCCGGATCTACAAGCACGTAGTGCATGTAGGCCACCATCTCGGTATCGTCAAGCACGCGCACCAAACCGGCAAGACGGTCACCATCCCAAGCCGAAAACACGGTGGACGAGCCCATCAGCGCCTTGTACAGGCGTTCCGGATACTCCCCCGACACCCAGCCGACGGAACGGAATAGCCGCTGCGTCTGCTCTTTGGTGAACTTCTTCTCATCGGTATATGTAATCTCCATAACCTGCACGGTATCACACGCCACCCCCTTGACAATCAAAGGCGAGGCCGTGATCTTCCGTCAGGCGGTGTGGCTTCGCACCACGTCGAGGATGGTTGCGCCTCCAAGCAGGGCCATGACGCCACCGGTAACGATGGAAAGGATGCTTTTGCCGCGTGAACTGGTGAGTTTGGCGGAGAAGGTGGCGGCCGCACAGGCCACGACGGTGAGAATCACACCGCCTTCGATGGCGTGGATCAGTCCAAGCGACAGACCCATTTGGAGATTGCCGACGCCGGACACGAGGAACTGCGGGATGACTGCGATGTAGAAGACGCCTATTTTCGGGTTGAAGAAATCGGTGAGGAAACCGCGCCACCATGAAGAGAACAGGCTTGGCCTGGAAGTCGGGGCGATCATGGACCGTGCGACGGATTCCGTGGATGCGGTGGAGTCATCGGCGGCTTCCCGAGGTTGCATTTCGGTTTGCTTCGTTGCGACGCCAAGCTTGCGCTTCGCCCAATCGGACATGCCGGACATGCTCCATGCCAGATAGAACAGATACATGCCTCCGATCACGCGGATGATGTCATAGGCCAGCGGGAATGCGGAAATCAGTGCGGCCAGGCCCAATGACGCGGCGACGGCCCATACCAGCACGCCGCATTGGATGCCGAATCCCGCCATGATGCCGTTGCGTCGCCCATAGTGGATTGCCTCGTTCATGGTCATCACCATGTCGAGACCTGGCACCATGGCCATGGCTCCGGCCAGCACCGCGAACCCCAGCAACGCCTGCATGTACGTCATGTCGTTCCTCCCATTGCGTGACGCATTCCACTATGCCATCATGGAAGGTCATTTCCCCTATGCAGAAAAGCCTCCAAACATGAAAAAGCGTGATGTCCCGCCGCTATCCACGGTGGGACATCACGCCCTCATATCGCATTCGCCTTTGGGATTCCCAACGGCCATCCATCGGCGAATCGATGTGACTGAGCACTCAGAGCATCGACTCGTACAGCTTCTCCAACGATTCCTCGGTGGTGACGAGCTGGGAGCCCGGCGTGTTCACAAGATTGCCCGGAGAGACCTTCTGGGCGTTCTGCGCCAACCATGGAATGTCCTTCTTCTCGATGCCGAGATCGCGTAGCGTCACGTTGAGATCAAGATCCGCGAGCAGTCTCTTCACTCGTGGCGCGCAATCCTCGGCGGTGAAGCCGCCCAGAATCCTCGCGATACGACCGTACTTGAAGCGGTTGTACTGATAGGTCGCTTCGATGGCGGTCGGCTCGATGGCAGCCAGGCCCTTGCCATGGGTGACGTTCCTCAGACCACTGACCGGATGTTCCATGGCGTGCGCCAGAGTGATGCCGGCGGTGTTGATGACCATGCCGCCGATGGTGCCGGCGAGACAGACCTTGGCCCACTGTTCGTCGGTGCCCTCACCTCGATACAGGCTCACGATGTTGTTGGCGATGAGCGGAATTGCATACAGGGCGAGCGCATCGGTGAACGGCTGTGCATTATTGGCGGTGAACGCCTCGATGCAGTGACATAGCATGTCGCAACCGTTGGCGGCGATCACGCTGCTCGGCATCGTGCGCATCAGGTCGGGATCAACGATGGACGCGGTGGCCACAAGCGCCGGGCTGCGCAACGACTTCTTGTCGCCGTTGTCCGGGTTGGTCATGACCGCGAAGCCGTTGGCCTCGGATCCGGTGCCGAAGGTGGTCGGCACGAGGATGAGCGGCAGGGCCTTGTCGGAGGTACGCTCGCCATAGATGTACTCGCTGACGCCACCCTCGTTTTCGGCCATGAACGCGATGCCCTTGGCCGCATCCATGGTGCTGCCGCCGCCCAGACCGATCACGACATCGACCTGCCGGTCCTTGGCGAGTCGGGCACCCTCCTCGACCGTGGTGGTCAGCGGGTTCGGAGTGACCTTGTCGAAGAGCACCGTGGTCAGGCCCGCTTCTTCGAGCAGGCCGCAGACCTTGTCGTAGGTGCCGCTGCTCTTCACGGAATGGCCGCCGGTGACGATCATTGCGGTGGTACCGTGCGCGGAGGCGATCGTACCGACCTCACGCACCTTGCCCTTGCCGAACACCAGATTGATCGGCAGGAAGTAACCGAAACCGTTCGCCCACTCGTCGGGGGCGCTGGCTTCGGACGCTGCAAGGTTGATGATCGCGGAGGATTCGGAAACCGTCTTTTCCTGTTCGTCGCCGTTATCGAGTTCGCTGACGTACAGCTGCGCATAATAGCCGAACTTGTCCTTGTAGACCATCTTGCTGAAGATGAAGAACACGACGCCGAGCGCGGACCAGCCGGCGACCATGAGCCATTCCTGCGGAGCCAGGGTCACACCGGTGCCCGGAAGGATGTACAGCATGATCATGATGCCGGACATCAGCACGGCCATGGCGCCGATGAGCTTCCAATGCTTCACCCGATACGGGCGAACCATGTCCGGTTCCTTCACATGCAGGATGATGAAGGACAGCGATACCATGCAGTATGCGAGGATGCACCCGAAGTTGCCTGCGTCCACGACCCACACGAGCATCTTACGTCCGGCGAATGGTGCGAGCACGCTCAGGATGCCGACGACGATGATGGCGACGTACGGGGTCTTGGCCTTGGAATGCAGCTTGGTGAAGAAACGCGGGATCATATAGGACTCGGCCATGGAGTACATGGCGCGGCTGCCGCCGATCATGAACGAGTTCCAGCTGGTGAGGATGCCGCACATGCCGGCGAGAATCAGCACCTTCGCCATGATGTTGCTGTGGAAGGCCGCGGCCATGGCGTCGGCGGTGACCAAGCCGGTGCCATTGGCGGAGGCGGCGATCTGATCGCCGGTCATCACGTAGCCCACGGAGAAAATCACCAACGCATAGAAGCTGATGCCCAAAACGATGGAGAGGATGAGGATCTTGCCGATCTTCTTAAGCGGCACGTTGATCTCTTCGGCGGCCTGTGGAATCACGTCAAAGCCGATGAAGAAGAACGGGCTGACGGCGGCGACCTTGACGATGGTGGCCATCATGCCGCCCATGCCCGAGCCTTCGAACATCTGGTCCTGCAGGTTGGAAGCATCTCCGGTGATCACGGATGCCGCGATCAGCAGGATGCCGGCGGCGCCGATGCACAGGGTCAGAATGTTCTGCAGCTTGGCCGCGATCTGCGCACCCATGATATTGATGACGGTGATGAAGACGGCGAACAGCACGGCGGTGCCCAGCCATGTGGCGTAGATGTCGAATCCTGCGACGGAGTATAGGTACCCCTGCAGGAAGTCCGGCCACACATACGTGATGATGGTCGGCAAGGCGCACGCCTCGAAGCAGACGACGCTCACGTAACCGAGTACGATGGCCCAGGTACAGACGAATGAGCCGATCGGCCCCATGGCACGCATGCTGAACACATGCTCACCGCCGCATTCGGGCATTGCCGGCGTCAGCTCGGCATAGGTCATGCCGATGAAAAAGATCATCACGCCGCCGAGGATGAAGCCGAGCATGGCGCCGATCACGCCTGCCGTACCGATCCAGTCGCCGGTGGAGACCACCCATCCCCAGCCAATCATCGCGCCGAAGGCGATCATCAGGATGTCAAGGGAACTGAATGACTTTTTGAATTCCGAAGTTTTTTTAGTTGGCGTTTCCATCGAAAGTTCCTTCCTCACGTAAGCTCTGCGATGGCGATTCACAAAAGCGGAAAGAGGCCGCGCTCCCCTCGAGTTACGGCCCCTGTGTCCGGTTATTCGTTCAGCATTTCGACGAGCATGAGCAGATACTGGCAGGTCTTCTCCCAGCCGAGCAGGCTGCTGTTGATCAGCAGGTCGCGCTGGCTCCGGTCACCACGATTGGTGCCGGTGATGTACTGATGCCTGCTGCGGTTCTTCTCGTCGTTGTAGCTGACGATCTCGCGCGCCTTCTTCTCGCTCACGGATTGGTTTTCCATGATCGCGCGGATGCGGTCCTCCTCCGGCGCATAGATGAAGATGTTGATCAGATCGTCCCTGTCCTGCAGCAGATAGTTGGCGCTGCGGCCGATGATGACGCAGGATGATTGATCGGCCATCTTGTGCATGGCTTGGTATTGCAGGGAGATGACCTTGTTTGTCAGGTTCGCGTAACGCGGACCGAGTGTCGTCTCGAAGGTATAGGGGACGTTCGTTCCCTTATCGGCCTTCTCCACGAGCTCCTTGTCCACGTCCAGATCGTTGATGATCTTATCGACGAGGTCACGGTCGTAATATTCGATGCCGAGCGCCTTGGCGAGCATCTTTCCGATCTCCGGACCACCGGCGCCGTATTCGCAGCCGATGGTGATGACCATGTGCTTCATACTGCTCCTCCTTTCATAGGTATGTTCACGATTCGGGAACCAACGGGCCGATCACTCAGACAGGGCCTCGATGGTTTCCGCGATGATGGAGGTCGCCTTGTCGGCATCCTCCTCGGTGATGATCAGCGGCGGGACCATGCGGATGACGTCCTTGCCGATGGCCGTGATGAGCAGTTTGCGGTCGAGACAGCCATGCTTGACGTCCACGGCATTGATGGTGCCGTCGAATTCGACGCCGACGAACAGACCCTGGCCACGGGCCTCCTTGACGTGCGGCAGCTTGGACAGCTTATCGATGAAGTAGGCACCGACCTTCTTGGCGTTGCCCGGCAGGTCACGATCGATGATTTCGGTGACTGCGGCAAGCGAGGCTGCGCAGCAGACCGGGTGACCGCCGAAAGTGGTGCCGTGAGAGCCCATGGTGAAGGCCTTGGCCACCTCTTGCGTGGCGCAGATCGCACCGATCGGCATGCCGCCGCCCATGGCCTTGGCCATGGAGACGATGTCCGGCTTGATGCCATAGTTCATGTACGACATGAGCGCACCGGTACGGCCCCAACCGGACTGCACCTCATCAAGCAGCAGCAGAATGCCCTTCTCATCGCAGAACTCGCGCAGTCCCTGCAGGAATTCCTTGGTCGCCGGATGCACGCCGCCTTCGCCTTGGACCGGCTCGACCATGATGCCGATGGTGTTCTCGTTACAGGCCGCCTTGAAGGCTTCAAGGTCGTTGAACGGAGCATAGGAGAAGCCGTCGGTCATCGGGCCGAAACCGACCTGACAGGCGTTGTCCGGCTGACCGGTCGCGGACATGGCGCCGAAGGTGCGGCCGTGGAAGGATTCACGGGCAGTGACGATATGATACTTGTTCGGGCCGTACTTCTCGACGCCGTACTTACGTGCCATCTTGATCATGGCCTCATTGGATTCGGTGCCGGAGTTCTGGTAGAAGATCTTGTCCATGCCGATGGCCTTGCAGATCTTTTCGGCGAGCAGCACCTGCGGCACGGTGTACGGATAGTTGAAGGTCTGCATCAGGGTGGCGGCTTGGTCCTGCACCGCCTTGACGACCTTTTCATTGCAGTTGCCGACGGAGTTGACGGCGATGCCCGCGTAGAAGTCGAGATACGGGGTGTCGTTCTCGTCATACATATAGACGCCCTTGGCGTGGTCTGCAAGGAAATCGAAACGCTCGTAGGTTTCGATCATATAGGTGTCGACCTTGCTCTTGATGTCTTCGAATGTCAATCCGGTGTCCTGCAGCCTCATGATGCGACTCTCCTTGCTTCTTGTGACGAAAGGTCTTGAAACGGCCTGCCCGGTCGTCTCTTCCGGCCGGAACTGGGACTCATTATGTTTCCTCTCGAAACCGTTTCTCCAGTCATCCAAGCCCAAATTTGGTTGTGCTTGAGCACAATCGATTTGTCGTAACATACGTACGACGCTGAAGAACGGATGAACGATCGGTAAAGAACGGTAATATGGGGCCGATATGATGGTGCTTGGCCGCAGCCATGCGAACGCGATGTCCACGACATCTCGAAACACACTGTAAAAGCTATATTTCGCGGAGATTACACATGACTTTGGAATTACGGGAGCTGATTGAAGGGTGTCCGGACGTTCCTCTTCATCCGGGCGCCGGCGAAGACGGACTCGGTCACCACGTCACTTGGGTACATGTGCTGGAGTCCACTCAGATGATCGATTACTTGGCCGGCGACGAACTGATCCTCGTCACCGGCATCGCCTTGCAGGAGGATGGGGCTCTGCTTAAACACGTCAAGTCCCTGTACGAGCATCGCGCGGCGGGCATCGCCCTCGACATCGGGCATTTCTTTATGGAGCCGCCTGAGGATGTGGTGCTCTTTTGCGAAGAGCACGGCTTCCCACTGTTCACCATTCCGAAAAGCGCGCCGTTCGAAAACATCGCCCGCCCGCTGTGCCGCCGCCTCATCGAGGAGGAGACGAAGGAGCGCATGGTGAGCGCCGCGTTCCAGAACGCCATCTCCTTCCCCGACCAGCAGGAACTGTATACGGCGACGCTTTCGGAATTCCATTTCGAAATCGAATGGCGTTATGCCGTGGCAATCGTGCAGGTCGAGAACTATGCGGGCGACCCGTATGTGCGACTGAACCTCATCGCCGCGGAAATCAGGAGATACCTGCACAGGGACGTACGTTTCAGCACCGTATTCAGCGCCTGGAAACAGATTATCGTCGTCATGCACTGCGACGAACCGCAACAGCTGCGTAACTGGGGGCGCGGCATACTGACGATCGTCGAGCACGCGCTGCGCCGGCAGGAGACCGCCTCCATCGGCGTGGGAAAACTTACCAAAAGCATACGCTGCGTCAGCAAAAGCCACCGTCAGGCGGCCTCCATCCTGAAGCTGCAATCACGGAAAAAGCTGGAGGACCGCATCAATTTCTTCGACGACCTCGGCGCATACCGGGTATTGCTCGGCATCGAGGATCCGGAAATCTCACGGGAATACCACACGCAGATTCTGGGGCCGCTGATCGAATACGACAAGGAATCCGACTCCGACCTGCTGGACGTACTGCGGTGCTATCTCAATCACAACGGCAGCGTGAAAGAGACCGCCGACGAGCTGTTCGTACATCGCAACACGGTGAATTACAAAATCTCCAAGGCCGCGGAAATCCTGTGCATGGACCTGTCCAAGCTTGACAGCAGGCTGCAGCTGTTGCTCGCCTTCATGCTGATGGACATGATGTAGGGTCAGCCATTCACTCTACGATATGCATCCGCCCCTCCCGCCGCATCATTCGACGATCATATAGCCGCAGGCGACGGCAATGACCGGAACGATGACGGACGCCACGAAGTATCCGGCGAACGCCGCTATCCTACCGCCGCGCAGCAAGGTGACGGTTTCGTTCATCATGGTTGAGAAAGTCGAGAATCCACCGAGGAAACCGGTGGCGAGCAGCAGACGGGCAGCCTGAGGCACGACGGAACGCGCATACAGGCCGGCGACGATTCCCGCCAGAAAACCGGCTATCACATTGATGACGAATGTGGACATCGGGAATGCCCTATGCCAGCACGCCTTGATATACGAATCACAGACATAGCGCGCGGAGGCGCCGAGTCCACCACACAGGCACACCAGAATCGGCAGGAATGCATTCACTTCATACCCCCTTCCTCATATTCGCGATATGCGAACCGGTATGGGAGCCCGCATAGGCGAACGCGAATCCGGCAAGGAACGTCACGACGCAGTAGATGGCGGCGCCAGGAGTATCTCCCCCATGCAGCAACGTAAACTGTTCCAAGGCGAGCGTCGACATGGTGGAAAGCCCGCCGCACAGGCCCATGCCGAAACCACGGTTCACGTATTCCTTGGCATTGCCCGTAAGACGCGCAGAACCGCCCAACCATGCGGATAACGTCGCATAGGCGAAGCAGGCGATCATGTTCGCCGTGAACGTGCCGCAGTGAAACGCCCCGTAATCGGCGATGAACGAGCATGCATACCGCAGGCCGGTGCCGATGCATCCGCCGACGAACACCACGCCCATCAGATCCCATCGAATGATGTGTTGTCGTGACATGCCCGCCAGTATAGTCACTTCCACGACCGGGATTCAGCCCTTGTGAACATGCAGGTCAGGCACAGGGAAACGGGACGGTGCCTCCTGCTTGTCATCGGCATTTTCGACACTGGTCTGGTTACGGCGCGCGGCATTGCGCAGCATGGTTTCGTCGAACGTATCCAGCCAGTGCAATTCAGCTTCGGTGGCGAAGATATGATGATCCAGCACTAGGCGCGCCGCAATGTTATCGGCGTCGGTGAGTCGTTTGGCGCGGGTGACGTCATGCAACAGCCGCTGCAGGCAGATACGTTGCCGTTCGATCAACTGATTAAGATCGACCCCCGGCGTGACTGCGGCAAAGGCGAGTTTCATGACCAGCTCATCCCTGCCACGCTGTTCCAGCGTGACCGGTGTCAACCACCATTGCTCGGCTTCCCGACGTCCATCGTCCGTCAGTTTCCACACCACGGCCTCGTCGTGTCGTTTCGGCTCCTCCTCGATCAACCCATCCCGATGCAACCGTTGCAGGGTGGTCGAGATCTGCCCCATGTTCAATGGCCAGATCCTTGATGTGGCGCGTTCGAATCCCTGCTTGAGTTGATATGCGGTGGATGGGCTCTGTTCAAGCAACGCCAGCAATGCCTCTCGTATGGCCATATCGTCCTCCTGTTCCCTTTAATCGATGGTACGTCGCGTCAGATTGCGGGGAGGACTGGTTACCAGCCAGGCCGATAGTGATCCCGCAGCAATGACCGTTATGGCAAGCGCAATCTGCAGTTGCCAGCAAGGTACGGTTTCCAGCCATGCACCGTCGATGCCGATACGCCGGTACCACGCAATGTGGTAGCAGCCAAGGGCGAGGCCGGCAATCATGCCTAGCGGCACCCCCGGCAGCAGTATCGTCATCGCCTGCACAAGACCGAGGCGACGTAAAAATCCCGGTGAGGCTCCCACCGCATGCATGGTGGTCATGTCACGGATGGTCTGGGTTCGGGACAATAGCAGCGACACCACCGTGGCCGTCAGGGCAAGCAGTCCGAGCGCCACGATGGGAGCAAGCGTGATTTTCGCACCATCGGCATCCGTCGCCCACTCGTATTGGTACCGTTGACTGGTCATGCTCACCAATGGCATGTCGCTCGTCGCCTTGCGCAACCGCTCGATGGCACTCCATCCATGCACATGGTCCAATGCGGCGATGTCGCCCACATAGCGCAAATTGACGATGCCGAGCTCACGTGCCGTATGCTCGCTCATGGCCAGCGGGTAAAAGCCCTTCATCCATGTCGCCTTGCGGACGGATTGCCTTACGACATGTTCCGAACCGCTGTTCCCGTCATCATCAAGGGTGCGGTGGCTCACCTGCAGGGTGACCGTACCGTCCTCTCGCAATGCCGCCGCATTGCCGACGACCACACCGCCTTCCTCCAAGGTGCGTGCGGCCTGCTCGGCATTCGGGAAACCCGTCATGCGCATCGCATCGGCAGACATGATGATCACGCTGGGATCCATGTTGATCATGGAAAGGCCTGTGTATCCGACCGCCTCGTACGATTTGGACCAGTTCACGCAGTATGGCGCACCGTTCAGGTCGAAGGCGGATGCCATATCCTGCCCATACTGCTGCCGTTCGTTCACCTCGCAATGCAGTTCGGTGGCGAGAAGCGCCTTGACGGTAGGGTATTGTGCGTAGATGTCGTCGTATGCCTTGCCCGTCAGGTTCATCGTGGATTCCGCATCCGGCTGAGCCAGGGCATAGATCGGCTGGTGGTCTTTAAACGATGCGGTATCGCCCAGCTTACGTATGCCGTCGGCAACCACCATGCGATCGGTATCGTCGTTCACCGGCACCTCCGCGGACAGAATCATATGGGATTGGCCGTGCACAAGTTCCATGCTCCTATCGTTGGCCAGAGTCGAGCCGATCAGCACCATGGCATAGGAGGCCAATGCCATGGTCAGCACGACCGCGATGGTGGCAGGTACGAACCTGCGATGGTGTTCCGCCGAATCACGCAAACCTGTTCGTATGGACAAGGGCAGACTTCGACCGACCGCACCATATATGACGATAAGGCCTTTCACCAGCCGCGACAGGCCAATCATGGCCAGCACGATGGCGGCGACCAACAGCACTAGGGATGTTCCTGAGCCTTCCGGCAACACTCCCGGCGAAGAGACATCCGAAACCTTCACCCGCATGCTCGCCACAGCGCATCCGCAGGCCGCCAGCATAAGCATGGGTCCCGATATCAGCGCAATCTTTCCGGCACCTTTTCCTGCATAACGCTCACGTTCCAGCCCATCGGGCCGGTCCCGCAGCGCATCGACCACATTCATACGTCCTGCACGGCGTGCCGGCATCCATGTGGCGAAGGCTCCGATTAACGTGGACGTCATGACGACCAGCGGGAGCAGCCCCCATGGAATCACCTGCGGGATCTCATGAACGTCGACATATATGACGGAGGGAGCCATCGCATATATTCCTCCGATACCGGCCAGCATGCCAATGACACCACCGGCGAATCCCGAACAGACGCCTTGCAGTCCGAACATGTTCCGTACATCGCGTGGCCCGGCACCGCAGGCTGAGGCGAGACCCATCGTGCGACGTGATTGATCGACCGATATCGAGAATGCCGGCGTAACCAGGCATAGCACGAGCGCGACGCCCATGGCCACGGCGACTATGAATCCCACGGCGTACTGCAGTAGCGCCTGGCTATCGATACGCGAGGGATATCGCTCGGAAGCATTCGGGTACCCATCGGTAAGCACATGCCGTGATACCGCCACCGTCTGAAGCAGATTCATCTTCTTGACCTGCCGCCAGGTGATCGGCTTATCGCCGACCACGAGGTAGTGTCTGTCCACTCCGGCACCACCGTCGCGGGCGACCATGCCGGACATCCATCCGTCCCGGGCCCAGGCTTTGGAGATGGCGTCATCGGCAACGATGCCACTGATGCGCCAGGCACGCTGTGAATTCTGTATGACTGCGGCTATGCGGCCATTGGTGCTATACGATCCTTGAAAAGGCGGGGCTATCAGTGTAATCGTATCGCCGATGTCGGCTCCGATCCGCGAAGCCAGTCCACTGGTGACGACGATTTCATCGGCATTGCTCGGAACCGTTCCTTCGCTCAGCTTCGGCAGCAGCATACCGAGCGCTTCCGCGCCGGCCTCGCATAGCCGTGCGGTGCCCGTGCCGGATTGTGCCAGGGTGCCGCCAATCGACGAATTCTTCGCCGACTCGACCTGCCCCGGCTGCAGGCCGGTTGCCGTGGCGGCTATGAGCTGTTCGGAATCCCAATACGGCAGCAGCTTGTCCGAGGACGGCACAATGCGTTTGAGCTCGTCTTCGCTCGCCGGTTGCTGAGTAATCTCATCCATCCAGATGGACGCTCCCTCAGGGGGTTGTTCGAACGGATTCCCGTCGCGCTTTACTGCGGTTGCGGTGATCACGGCTTGAGCGCCTTCCGGTATGCTTCGCAATGCCCGCTCCCGCATGGGCGGAGCACCCGTCATCAATGTGGCGCCGACGATCAACGCCATCATAGGCAAGGCGATAAGCAGCGTGGAGAACGTCGTCCGAACACGATGACGGCACATATCACGCCAGGCAAGTCGCAGCACGGATCGAAGGGCGAAGATACGGGCCATGTCTATCGCCCCGATTCCACGGCATCATCGGACTCAAGCATGGCATCGAAATCCGTGGGTCCGGTCTCATCCACGATTCTTCCGTCTCGGATGAACACCGTGCGATCGGACCAAGCGGCATAGCGTGGCTCATGGGTGACCATGAGCACGGCGGCACCGGCGTCGGCACGTGCACGCAGCACTTCGAGAATCTTCAATCCGGTATGGGAGTCCAAAGCCCCGGTCGGCTCGTCGGCCAGCAGAAGCCGACGTGGACCGACCAAGGCACGGGCGATGGCCACGCGCTGAGCCTGACCGCCCGACATATCCTCCGGCCTGCGGTCGGCGAGATCTTCAACGCCCGCTTCGCGCAATGCCTCCATTGCAGCATCATGAGCCTTCCTCGGCGCCCATCCATCCAGCTCAAGCGGAAACGACACGTTCTCCACTGCACTAAGCGACGGCAGAAGATTGTAATCCTGAAAGACATAGCCGATCAGTCGCCGCCGCAACATGGCCCGCTGCGCCGCATCGAGTTTCGTCAGATCGACGCCGTCGACGAACACGCGCCCTTCCGTAGGCAGGTCGAGCCCGCCGGCGAGATTGAGCAACGTCGATTTTCCCGAGCCCGATGGCCCCATGATGGCAACGAATTCTCCGGCATGCAAGGTGAGATCCGCATGCTCCAGCGACACCACCTTGCTGACACCCGCTTCATGGACTCGTGACACATCGGCAAATCGCAATACCGGTGCATCTTCGGCATTCGTTCCGAAGTCGGCCATGTCATCCCCTTCCCATGTAGTTACTGAGTAACCTTATCCATAATGTTACTCAGTAACCATCCTGAGAAACGCCGAAGACGATGCGCCGCCATATCCGTGGAGACCGTTCAGGAAGGTGATTTCGCCTTGTGCGAAACATGCCTTCCCGAACGGCCTCCACGATGTCAGGGATTACGGTCGAACATGCGGCCAAACGGTCAGTCGAGACGCTCGTATGCCACGGCGTCGACCGGTTCGAGCCACTCGTTGCTCATAGCGGAAGGGTCACCGGCAGGCACCATGAATGCGAGGTGCGAGAACGCCTCACCCGGAGCGGCGCCGTGCCAGTGCTTGGTATCGGCCGGAATGCACACGGCCTGACCCGCCTTGAGCTCCTTCGGCTCCTGCCCGTCGATCTGGTAATAGCCACGTCCGCCTACTGCGATGAGCACCTGCGCGCCACCATGATGGATATGCCAATGATTGCGGCATCCAGGCTCGAAGGTTACGTTGTGGATGGCGATTTCCGGGGCATCAAGCACCGGCGCCAGATAACTTTGTCCAACGAAATACTGTGCGAAACCGTCATTCGGATCGCCCATCGGAAATGCACTTGGATTGTTCATACCCCGTATTCAACGCCCATGCAAAAAGAATGTCCAATGAGTGTCCGACATGTTCTTCCATAGTTTTTTTGCATGGAAACCGATGATATGCAGGGTATTGGTTTCCTCCGGTCGAACATGATAGCTTCGAATCATACCGTTTCGATCATGAGCGAAGGAGCACGATATGGTAGACATGCGATATGCGCCTCTGGGATGGTCCGGCATTCAGGTCTCCAAGGTCTGCCTCGGCGGTATGAGCTTCGGCGAGGCATCCCCGGATTTCCACCAGTGGACCATCGACCAGGATGCCACCGAACGCGTCATCGGCCATGCCATCGACAGCGGCGTCAATTTCATCGACACCGCCAACTGCTATGCGTTCGGCACCTCCGAAACGTACATCGGCCGTGCGCTCAAACGTCTGGGCATCAGTCGCGACAGAGTGGTTTTGGCCAGCAAAGTGTATTTCAACGAAGGGCATCTATCGCAAGAGGCCATCAATCATGAAATCGACGGCACCCTCAAGCGGCTTGGCACCGACTATCTGGACCTGTACATCATTCATCGATTCGACTATGGCACGCCCATCGAGGAGACCATGGAGGCGCTGGACGCACTCGTCAAAGCCGGCAAGGTACGTGCACTCGGCGCCAGCGAGATGTACGCCTACCAATTCCACAACATGCAGGTTACGGCGGAGGCGAATGGCTGGACGAAGTTCACCAGCATGCAGTGCCACTACAATCTGCTCTACCGCGAGGACGAACGCGAGATGATTCCGGTCTGCCGCCAGTACGGCGTAGCCCTGACCCCATACTCCCCCATGGCTTCCGGCCACTTGGCAAGACCGAAATGGAATTCGGATTCCAAAAGAAGCATCACGGACAATACGATGCGCAGCAAATATGATCGGGGCATGGAGCAGGATCTGCCGATTATCAGGCGGGTCCACGAAGTCGCCGAGCGCATCGGCGTGCCGATGGCCCGCGTCGCCCTAGCCTGGCATTGGGTCAAAGGCGTGACCGCACCGATTGTCGGCTGCTCGAAACCGGAACGCGTGGATGACGCCATCGCCGCACTTGACCTGCAACTCACCGCCGAAGACATCGACTACATCGAGGAACCATATACCGCACACGAATTGGTGGGCCCTCTGGCCCGACCCGGCGAGCGCGCCTTGGCCGGCACCCTCGCACCGAAGCGCAGATAGACCCGTCTTCGTTTTCCGGGCCTTTATTTCGCCTCAAGTACGCTTCGGCGCCTGAGCCATGCGTAGAAGCCGAGGCAGATGAACACGGACAGGAGCGAGCCGGCCGGCGCTGCGATACCCATCGGGAACAAGGTGTGCGGGAACATCTTCGACGCCAAGTATGAACCGGGCACGCGCACCAACGTGATGGCGATGATGTTGTGGATGAAGCCGATATACGAACGTCCGCAGGCGGCGAAAAAACCGGAGAAACAGAAGTGCACGCCGGCGAAGATCGCGTCGACGATGTAGCTGCGAATGTATTGGACGCCCAGCACGATCACGGTGGCATCGGTGGTGAACAGACCAATGATGGAGCTTGCGGTCAATTCCACGACGACGGAGATGGCGATGCCATATGCAACGGTGATCGCCGTGGCGTATTTGAGCGTTCGTACCGCACGTTCCGGTTTGCCTGCGCCGATGTTCTGTGCGGATATCGCCGAAACGGTGGCAAGCATGGAGGATGGTACGAGGAACAGCATGCTGATTACCTTTTCGACCACGCCGACGGCCGCGGCATCGTTGAGACCACGATAATTGGCGATGACGGTGATGATGATGAACGCGACCTGGATGCAGCCGTCCTGCACCGCGGTCGGCACGCCGATTTTGAGAATGCCGCCAAGCACATCGCGCCGCGGACGCAGATTCGCCGCACGCAGGCGTATGCCTGTTCGCTTGTGCCGGATGGCGGCGAACGCCACGATCACGCTGATGGTCTGCGCGAGTGTGGTGCCGAGCGCCGCACCGGACGGTCCAAGCCGGAAATAGCCCATGAACAGATAGTCAAGTGCGATGTTGCAGACGCAGGCCACCGCGATGAAGTACATGGGGCTTTTCGAGTCGCCCAGACCACGGAAAATCGAACTGATGATGTTGTAGGCGACGATGAACGGAATGCCGATGAAGCAGATTGCCAGGTATTGCGTGGTGCCGCAGACCGCTTCGGCGGGAGTGCCGATAAGCGTGACTATGCCCTGCACGTTGAGCAGCAGCATGGCGGTGAGCACAAGCGCGACGCCGGCAAATAACGTGATGGTGTTGCCGATGGCCTCGGCGGCATCGTCAAGTCGGTTCGCACCTACCGTCCGACCGATGGTCACGGTGGCGCCCATGGCGAGTCCGACGATGACGACGGTGAGCATGTAAAGCACCTGACTGCCATTCGCGACGGCGGTGATGCCATCCACGCCGATGAACTGTCCCGCAATGAACAGGTCGGCCATGCCGTACAACGTCTGCAGAAAGTACGACAGCAGGTACGGCAAGGCGAACGTGACGATGGTTTTGAACACGCTGCCGCTAGTCAGATTCTTCTCCATATACCCCTCTTGACCGTCATGGTTTCCAGCAGTCAGACTAACCCCTTCAACAGTCATGCAGTCAATTCGGGCGCCCCTGCATGCCCACTATGTGACACATATTCTCAGCGGCACAGATGCGGAGATCGCCGCGACGCGGCTGATTCCCGCATCTATTCCGCACTGCCTCGTTCGATGATGTGAAAATCGACCGTCACCGATCGCGGCTTGATAATCACTTCCGAATCGGACTCGATCCTGCCGAACAACATATCCAGACTTGCCGCCGCCATATCCTGCGGGCTGACGGACACACTGGTCAATCCGGGGTTAGTGTAGGCGCCATCCTCCAGACCATCGAAGCCGATGACGGCGACATCGTCCGGCACGCTGAGGCCGCATTCGACAAGTGCGCGCATGGCACCGATGGCGATTGGATCCGTGGCGCAGAACACCGCGTCGAAGTCATTGCGCTCACTGAGTACGCGAAGCATGGTTTCGTATCCGGCTTGCCGGTTCCATGCACATGGAATCACATTCTTCGCAAGATTACAGTCCAGCGAGAGTTCGTTCAGCGCCTCGATTGCGCCCTGTAATCGCAACGCCGCGGAGTTTGGCGCCGTCTCAAGCCGCTCGAGCCCGTTGGGCCACAAGCCGAGAAGAAGGATCCGCGAGCGCCCATGCGCATGCAGATGCCGGATGGCTGCCGCGGATCCTTCGAAGCATGGCGTGAACACACAGTCAACGCTTCCCCGAAGTCCAAATCCGTCGATGACCACCAGCGGATGGGTCTTGCCGAATTCGACAATCGGCGCATCCGTGCCACTCGGCCAACAGATGATGGTACCGTCACACACCTGCATGGCCGCACTGGATAGCATACGTTTTTCGAAGTCGCTGGAGAAGCGGGTTTGCTGCAGTACGGTCTGATAGTCATGACGCTGCGCGATGTCGGAGACGCATGCGGCCAGCTCGGCCGGAAAGATCAGATCGAAATCGGAGATGGTGACGCCGATGATGTGGCTTTTGCCGGAACTCAGTTGTCGTGCCGCCAGATTCGGTCGGTAGCCGAGTTGCGCCGCAGCCGCCCGCACACGTGCCGCGGTTTCAGGTTTGACAATCGCCTTGCCGCGCATCGCGTTGGAGGCCGTCATGCGGGAGACCCCGGCAAGGCGGGCCACATCATCCAAAGTAGTCATGGTCAGATCATACCGTTCAGCCCATGATCGGCGCCGTTGCGCGCGAATACCGGAATCACATCGAGCGGCGCTTCGACGGTGACGGTCCGCCCACCTTCGTGGCTGTTGCCGTCGTGCAGGTTCGTCCAAGTCGTTTCCGGGCCACCCGGCAAATACACTTCGCGCGAGCGCACACCGGATTCGGTGACGGGCGCTATCAGGAGATCCGGCCCGAACAGGTATTCGTCGGCGATGTTTGCAGCCTCGTCGTCACCTGGAAAATCGAAGAACAGACCACGCACAAGCGGCTGGCCGCTCTCATGCGCCGCCGCAAACAACTGGCGCGTGTAGGGACGCATGGCCTCGCGCAGGTTGATGTACTTGACCATCAGCCTTTCGATGTCTTCGCCATAGCTCCACGGTTCGTTATCGGCACCGGTGGTGATGTGGTCGATGGGATTGCCGATACGGTCGACGGTCGGCCTGCCTTCGATTTTGGTGTAGGGCACGCGATTGCCGTGGTTTCGCATGACTGGCGAGAAACAGGAGAATTCGCACCAGCGTGCGTACAGCTCCTTGAATTCCTCGTCGTCCAGACCGCCGTAGTTGAAGCCGCCCATGTCGGTGGTGAACCATGGAATGCCGGCCGCGCCCATGTGGATCGCACAGGTGATCTGCGCCTTCAGGTCCTCGAAGGTGGAGTGAACGTCACCCGACCAGATGAGTGATCCGTAACGCTGCGAGCCCGCCCATCCGGCACGCGTGAGGTTCACGATGTCGCCCTCGCGGCCGATGGAACGCTGTCCGTCGTAGAAGGTCTTGTTGTACAGTTGCGGATACACGTTGCCGACCTTGCCCACCGGTCCGATGTGATACAGGTAGTGCGCGTAATCATAGTCACCGCCCCACTCCGGTTCGGCCTCGTCAAGCCAGAAGGCGTCGACGCCGAGATCGGTATAGTTCTTACGGCACAATTCCCATACGAAGTCACGTGCCGCCGGATTGGTGGCGTCGAAGAACTGGTTATCACGCGGCCACCACATGCCCACGTCTTTGCCTTGGCGGGTTTTGGCGAGGTAGTTGTGGTGTCGCATCTCGTCGTAGTTCTCGGATTGCAGGTCGATCTGCGGCCAGATGGAGACCATGAGTCTGATGCCCATTTCATGCAGCTCGTCGGCCATGGCCTTCGGATCGGGCCAGAATTCCTCGTCGAAGCGGAAGTCGCCCATAAGCGGCCAATGGAAGAAGTCGATGACGATCAGATCGATCGGAATGCGCTTCTTCCTGAAGGTACGCGCCACGTTCAGCAGTTCCTCCTGATTCCAGTAACGCAGTTTGCATTGCCAGAAACCGAGACCCCATTCGGGCATGACAGGAGCATGCCCGGTGGCGTCGGCATACTGGTTTTCAATCTGCGCATTGGTGCCGACAGTGATCCAATAGTCGATCTGGTCCGCGACTCCCGCCTTCCATTCGGTGCGGTTATTGCCGAAGGTCACGGAACCGACCGCCGGATTGTGCCACAGGAATCCGTACCCTTTGCTGGAAATCATAAACGGGATGGACACTTGGGAGTTGCGATGCGCCAGTTCTAAAGTGCAGCCTTTGAGGTCCATGACCGGCTGCTGGTATTCGCCCATGCCGTAGATATGTTCACCCGCGTTCGCTTCGAACATGACGGTGGGCGATTCCGCCCCGTCCATACGCGGATTGTGCGCGCGTGCACGCAGACGCAATGCACCGCCATCAGTGCATTCGCGTAGCAGACTCTCACCGGTTTCGGTGTTGAGGAACGTTAATCGGCAGATGCTGACATCCGCAGACTGTTCATATTGTTCGGCCCGTACCGTTATGAGTCCGTTCGTCAATTCCGCTCGATTGCCATCGATGGCGATCTTCACTTCTTGTGGGTCGGCCTTCGCTTCCAGCAACGCCCAATCGGCATCGATGACAGGCTGCATGAGCCTGGAGCGCACGCGCACGCTGTTCGTTCCCCACGGTTCGATACGAAGATATTCGCCGTCGCCGGTCCAGTTCAATGCGTCATCGTCGATGGTGAAAGTAACTCCGGTGTTTTCGCGTGTCATGATGTTGCTCCTTACCAGTCGCACGCACTTCATTGTCACCATAAAATTGTAGCGCTACAATTATAGCGTTACAATTTTGCGTGTCCCATTCTTCCGCACCTCGGACAATACCTTCGTCATCAATACCGACCGTTGGTATGTATAATTGTGCCAACATCACCGATCAATCATGTGGCAGGTGGCAGATGGCACGCAACGCACACCCCGAAGTAACACGTCAGCGCATCCTTGACGCCGCACGAACGCTGTTCGCCAGGCAGGGCTACGAGCGCACCTCCATCCAAGACATCATCAACGAACTCGGCGACCTGAGCAAGGGCGCCATCTACCACCACTTCCCCAGTAAGGCCGCCATCCTCTACGCACTTACCGAAGTCGATACCGCACGGGTCAACGCCACCCTACCGCTTGACGACGATTCCCTGAACGGACTGCAGAAGATTCAGCACTGGCTGCTTGCCAACGCCACCGACCAGGAGCACATGCTGCTCATGCGCGATGCGTTTCCCCTGCTTAACGACCCGAAGATGCTGTCCGAAAACCTCAAGTACTGGCGAACCACGAATGCCGACATGTTCCGTCAATGCATCGAAGATGGCATCACGGACGGTTCCATCACCACGCAGTATCCAAGAGAGGCGGCCGAATTACTGGCGTTGCTGTCCAACTATTGGCTTGCACCGATGTTCTATCCAGCCACTACGGACGAATTGAAACACCGCATCCGATGCCTCCTGACCATGCTCACCGCGATCGGACTGCCGCTGTTCGATCCCGATTCCCCCGAAATCGACGCCCTGGCGAAAGGGATCGCCATGCTCAACGCAAAACCGGAGCACATCGCCGAACCATAGTCGCCGCAATCGCCACTCAGCCTATCCCCTCGACGCAATGCGTTTCACCTTCTCATTGATACATACCGTCGGTCGGTATCAATCACATCCTCATCAGAAAGGTCCTCCATGTTCAGAGAAACCCGATCCCCTCTACTTACCTCTACGTTCATTGCATTGGTCGCAGGTCAAGGCATCTCGCTATTCGGCAACACCATGCTGCGATTCGCCATGTCGATGTGGGTGCTGGATGCGACCGGTTCCCCGACGGCCTTCGCGACGGTACTTGCGGTTTCCGTCATCCCGACGATCATCATCGGCCCTTTTGGCGGCGTACTGGCCGATCGCATCAACCGACGCACCATGATGGTGGGGCTGGATGTATTATCCGGTATCGTCACCGTTCTCTCGCTGATCTGGATCACCCGGGTAGGCTTCAGCATCACCGTCATTGCGGGCGTGCAGATCACCTTGGCCGTTCTGGACGCTTTGGAGACGCCGACCGTACAGGCGGCGCTCCCTCAGATGTTCAAACGTTATGGCGCAGGGACCTTGCGGCAAGGCATGGCCGTCATCAATCAGGTGCAGCAGCTCAGCAATCTGATTCCCAGCTTCATAGGCGGTATCTTGTATGCATGCTTCGGCATCCGTCTCATGATGACCATTACCGCGCTCTGCTTCGCAGTGGCGGCCCTCGTCGAATGCCGCATCCATCTCGAATCCCCACGTGCCGAGTCTGACGGGGAAAAGCCGTTTTCGCCTATCAGCGACCTGAGGATCGCCTTCCTGTTCCTGATTCGCGAGCAACCGGCACTACTGAGACTGATTGCGCTGTGTGCGTGGCTGAATTTCATTCTGGTCGGTTTCAGTTCGGTGAGTTTCCCGTTCATCGTACGGAACACGCTCGGTTTCGACGCTGCCGTCTATGGCACCTGCGACGGCATCGTCGGCATTGCGGGCCTCATCGGCACGTTCGTCGCCGGGGTATGCGCAACGCGCCTACGGCCCCGGCATGCCTCTCTTTCGCTATGCATCGAAGGTCTTCTGATCCTGCCACCGGCCATCTCGTTCATGATGCCGGTCGATGCATGGACGCGACTGCTGGTACTCACCGGCTGTTTGGCGATTGGCATGGTCGCCGTTGATTTCCTGAACCTCATCACGTTTCCGACCATCCAATTCAAGACCCCGGAATCCATGACCGGCAAAGTGATGGCCTTGGTCACCTCCGTGGCCACATGCTCCCAACCACTTGGACAGATGGCATACGGCTGGCTGCACGGATGCCTGCCAGTCTGGCTGATCCTCTTGGGTTCGTCACTGGCGATTCTGCCGTTCGCCGCAATGGCGCGTCCGATGTTCGACAAGCTCGAGTCATAGCCCACAGATACAACAAGGTCCTCCCCCTAGGGGGAGGACCTTGCATGATCGGCATATGCATCCCCAAGCGGATAACGCTTCGTTACGATGCTAGTTGATCAGTTCCTTGACGGCAGCGATGACGGCCTGCAGGCTCGCCTTGGCATCGCCGAACAGCATCTGCGTGTTGTCTTCGAAATACAACTCGTTCTGAATGCCGGCGTAACCGGTGCCACGGCCACGCTTCATGACCACCACGTTCTGCGCCTTGTCCACGTCGAGGATCGGCATGCCGGAGACCGGGGTGCCCGGCTTGCGGGCGGCCGGATTGGTCACATCGTTGGCGCCGACGACAAGGGCGACATTGGCCTGCGGGAACTGCGGATTGATGTCATCCAGATCGACGAGCTCCTCGTACGGCACGTTGGCTTCGGCGAGCAGCACGTTCATATGACCGGGCATACGGCCAGCCACCGGGTGGATGGCATAGGAGACCTCGACGCCATGGTCCTTGAGGAGGACGCCAAGATCAGCGAGCTCGCGCTGCGCCTGAGCCTGGGCCAGACCGAAGCCCGGCACGAAGATGACCTTCTCGGCATAGACCAGCTGCACGGCAAGATCATCGGCGGAGGTCTCCTTCATGGTGCCCTCCGGACCTTCGCCTGCGGCGACGGAGCTGGATCCGCCGAAACCGCCGGCCAGCACGGACAGCAACGGACGGTTCATGGCCTTGGACATGGCGATGGACAAGGTCACGCCGGCCGCGCCGACGAGGGCGCCGGCCACGATCAGGGCGATGTTGTTGATGGCAAGGCCGGACATGGCCACTGCGGTACCGGTGCATGCATTGAGCACGGAGATGACGACCGGCATATCGGCGCCACCAATCGGGATGACGAAGACGAGGCCGTAGCACAGAGCGAACACGGTGGCGAGAATCGACCACAGCAGACGCTGTTCCGGCTGCACGCACAGCATTACGAAGGAGGCGACGGTCAGGATGATGAACACGACGTTCCAGACGCTCTTGCCCGGCAGGGTGAGCTTCTTGATGAACTTGATGCCCTGCAGCTTGCCGGCTGCGATAAGAGAGCCGGAGAACGTGACGGAACCGATGACAATGCCCAGACCTGCGGTGATCAGCACCACGAGGGACGGAGCGCCATCGGAGGTCAGGATGTCGTTCAACGCCACGAGCGCCGCGGCGCCACCGCCTACGGTATTGAACACGGAGACCAGCTGCGGCATGTCGGTCATCTGCACTTTCTTTGCGGAGACCACGCCAGCGACGGCACCGATGACAATGCCTACGATCAGCACGACTACGGCCACGGAGTGCTTGAATCCGTTGGAGACCTCACCCGCGAACAGCACGATGAACGCCATGACGACAGCCATGGCCATGCCGATCGCGGAGACCATGTTGCCCTTGCGAGCGGTCTTCGGGGAATTCATCAGATGCAGGCCGATGACAAACATCACGGCGGCCAGCAGGTAGACGAACCATTCGACGACACCGAGCGGAGTGCTCAGCATTTCGGCCAGAGTACCCATTTATTTGGCCTCCTCTTCCTTCTTCTTGCCCTTATCGGACTTGAACATCTCCAGCATGCGGTCGGTGACCACGTAACCGCCTACGACGTTCATGGTGCCCAGCACGGCGGCCAGGAAGATGAATACCCAGGCGAGCGGACTGGTGGCATGCGCGGCGACGATGACGACGCCGGCAATGACAATGCCGTGGATGGAGTTGGCACCCGACATGAGCGGGGTGTGCAAGGTGGCAGGTACCTTGCCGATGACCTCTACGCCGATGAGCAGCGCGAGGACGAACAGCGTGATTGCAACGACGATATCCATCGTTCTTCCTTACTCTTCTTCCTTCTTGGCTTCTTCGCCGCGGCCGGCGACGACCATGGCATTGTCAAGTTCCTCATTGAGATCGATGACGAGCCTGCCATCACGTACGAAGTGCGCGAGCACGTCGGCCACATTGCGGCTCAGCAGGTTGGACGCGGTGGTGGCCACGCCACTTGCCAGATATGGCGCACCGATGATGGTCACGCCGCCTTCGGTCACCTGGGTGCCGACGGCCGAACCCTCGACATTGCCGCCCAGATCGCTGGCGGCGCAATCGACGATCACGGCACCGCGGTGCAGACCCGCCACACCGGCGCGGGTCAGCAGGACCGGAGGCTTGCGTCCCGGAACCTTGGCCGTGGTGATGACGATATCGAATCCGGCGGCCTTCTGGTCGACGGCGGCCTGCTGCTGGGCCTGCTCCTCGGCGCTCAGCGCACGGGCGTAACCGCCTTCGCCCTGCCCCTTGGAGAAATCAAGACCAAGATCCAGGAATTTAGCGCCCAGCGATTCGACTTCACCCTTGGAAGCCGGACGGACGTCATACGCGGTCACGACCGCGCCAAGACGCTTGGCGGTGCCAATGGCCTGCAGTCCGGCGATGCCGGCACCCAGGACGAGTACCTTGGCCGGTCGTATGGTGCCGGCGGCGGTGGTCATCATCGGCAGGAAGGAGCCGTACGCGTCGGCGGCGACGATGGCGGCCTTGTAGCCCATCACGGAGTTCTGCGAGGTCATCTCGTCCATGGACTGAGCCGAACTCAGCTGACGCGGCAGCTTTTCCATGGCGACGCCGACCAGGCCGGCGTTGTCAAGTGCGGCCACGTAATCGGCGTCGGTGAACGATCCGAGCATGCCGATGACCCACGTGCCCCTCTTCACGCGGCTCAGCAGCTCATTGCTTGGGCGATCGACAAAACCGAGCACATCGGCGCGTGCAATCACGTCGGCGGCGGAGACGACCTGTGCCCCGGCCTTGACATAATCCGCATCAACGTAATGCGATGCGGCTCCCGCACCGGATTCGATCAGGCACGTAACGCCTGCCTTACGCAATCTTGTTACGATATCCGGTGTCAGAGCAACACGGGACTCGTGTTCGGAGGTCTCGTTGAGCACTCCGAAGGCCACGGTGGCTTCTGGTGTTTCAGCCATAGGTGCCCTTTCTTCCTCGTTAAAGAAATCTATTGAACAGATACAGCGCAACAGTGTAACGTAGGTCACACCTATCCCGGAGCGAAATTTCATCTGTCGAATATGAGGCATCTGTCGAATATGGCCCAAAACGGCGCAATCATAACACTTCCTTACGCTACCGTAAGGTGACGTGTCGCGGTTGAGGGATTATCATTCCTACACAGATACCAAGTCATATACTGTAAGTAGGGCCAAGGAGCGTTACGTGTCTGTCATCACCTCGTTAAGCAAGCAAGCCGCCAATCTCACGCAGAAGGCGTTGCGTCTGGGAGGTGATTTCGTCCATCCGGTCAGCGACGACTCCGGCAACACCCCCGATTACAACGATCCCGACACCCTCGTCTCGACCGACGACCATATCGATCTGCCCCATACCGCGCAATGGGGGCAGAATTTCCTGTCAACGACCTTCCTTGATCCCGAAACGGGCCTGCTGACCACGAAAACGGAAGGCAACCCGCCGTTGGATGATGGCATGTCCATCTACGACATCTACGCGGATCGCGCCGAACGCATGGGTGACGAGCCTCTCTATACCTATAAGGAGAACGGCGAGTGGATCACCAAGACCGGCAACGAGGTCCTTGCCGAAATCCGCGAAACCGCAAAGGGTCTGCTGCACTACGGCCTGAGGAAAGGCGACGGTGTGGCGTTCATGTGCCGCACCTCATATCAGTGGGATATCTTCGACGCGGCGGTCATGGCCTGCGGCGGCGTGCTGGCGACCATCTACGATACCGATTCCGCCGAGCAAATTCGTAACATCGTAAACAATTCCGATGCCCGTCTGCTGGTTGTCGAGACCAAGGACATGCGCGACAAGGCCGACGGTGCGGAAGATGAGTGCCCGACGCTGGAGCATATCGTATGTTTCGAAAACGGTGGCCTGGATGAGATCAAGGCATACGGTTCCGTCGTAAGCGACGAGGAACTTGACGAACGCATTGATTCCGTTCACAAGACCGATCTGTGTTCCATCGTATATACTTCCGGTTCCACGGCGGCCCCCAAGGGCGTGGAGATGACGCACGAGCACTACTGCACCACCGCATTGAACCTGCCGGAATACATGCCCGACCTCTTGCGCAACAGCAGGCACACCGTGTTGCTGTTCCTGCCGCAGGCGCACTCCTTCGCACGTGCCATCAACTACATTTGCGTGGCCAGCCAGCTGCACATCTACATCGCGCAGGGCATCAAGACGCTGATCACCGACCTGCAGGTGGCCAAGCCGACCGTGATGATCGTGGTTCCGCGTGTATTGGAGAAGGTGTATAACGCCGCATCCCAGAAAGCCGGTCATGGTGCCAAGGGCGTGGCGTTCGCCGCGGCCGTGGTCGCCGCGCAGAACTATATGAAGGAAGTCAGCGCCAAGGGCAAGGCCGGAGCGTTGGCCAAGGCACGTCGAACGGCGTTCGACCCGATGGTCTATGCCTCGCTGCGCGAAGTGCTCGGCGGCCGCGCCAAGTGGATCGTAGCCGGCGGCGCTCCGCTTGATCCGGAACTGATGGCGTTCTTCCGCGGCGCAAACGTGCCGGTATATGAGGGGTATGGTCTGACCGAGACCACCGCGCCATGCGCTTTCAATCCGGTGGGTGTACCGTACCATCAAGGCTCCGTCGGCATCGCGTTCCCCGGCTTTGAGTTGCGTATCGCCGAAGACGACGAGATTCAGGTCAGAGGCACCGCCGTGTTCCCGCGCTACCACAAGAACGAGGAGGCTTCCGAGGATTCCTTCGTCGAAGACGGCTGGTACGCCACGGGCGACCTTGGCCGCATCGATGATGATGGTTTCCTGTATATCATCGGTCGTAAGAAGGACCTGATCATCACTGCAGGCGGTAAGAACGTCTCCCCCGGCCCGATCGAAGAGGTCATTCAGCGTTGTGAGTTCGTGTCGCAGGCGTTGGTGCTTGGCGACAAGCGCCCCTTCATCTCCGCACTGATCACGCTGGATGAGGAGTCGCTTCGTCCGTGGCTGGAAAGCAAGGGGCTCAACCGCGACATGCCGCTTGAGGAAGCCGCGAACAATGCGGCGGTGCGTGCTGAAGTGCAGAAGTGGGTCGACCAGGCCAACGAGGGCGTATCCCGCGCCGAATCCGTGCGTAAATTCATCATCCTACCGGAGGAGTTCACTCAGGAAAACGGTCTGATGACCGCTTCCATGAAGGTGATCCGTCCGAAGGTGATCAAGCGCTATTCCACCCTGCTCAATACGCAGATGTACACCAAGAAGAAGTGATCGCTTCGCGTCATGTTGGGATCGTCATGATGGAGGCCTTCGCGACATGACGATCACCCTGCAATGTCGTTCCGCCGCGAAAAACATGAAAAGAATCGCGGCGGAACGACATTGTCGTATCGCAAAATGTCGTTTTGTGCGGACCACCACCATGTTTTCCGCACGGAACGACATTCTTCAGTAGTAGGCGACACGTTATCCGAGCGCCACGAAGCAGATCAGAAGCCCAGCTTCTCGAGCTGCTTAGGATCCGACTGCCAGCCCTTGGCGACCTTGACATGCAGGTCAAGCCGGGCCTTCTGGCCGACGATGCGGTTGACCGGAGTGCGCAGCTTCTTCTTGACACGTACCAGATGCTCCGCGCCCTTGCCGATAATGATCGGCTTCTGCGAATCACGCTCCACATAGATGGATACGATCACTTGCGCCTTGCCGTCATAGGCCATGCCACTCTCGTTGTCTTCCGGATACTCGATGGAATCCACGACCACGGCCAGCGAATGCGGCAACTCGTCGTCCAACTCCTCAAGGAACGCGCCACGCACCAGTTCGGCGATGGTGTCTTCCGGACGTTCCTCGGTAATCTGCTCGGCGGGGTACATCTGTGGGCCTTCCGGCATGTTCTCCACAAGCACGTTCCTGACTTCGGACAGATTGTCGTGTTTCAGCGCACTGACCGGCACGATATCGGTGAAATCAGCGAATTCGTTGATTTCGATGAGTTTGTTGATCAGCCCTTCACGAGAAAGCTCGTCGATTTTGGTGACGATGGCGATCAAAGGCACCTTCCATTTGAACGTGCCGTCATCGCGCTTCGCCGCAAATTCGGAACGCAGTCGGCTGAGGATACGCTTATCGCCGGGGCCGATCTCCTGATCTCCCGGCAGCAGGAACGCGATGGCATCCACGTCTGCCAGGGACTCGTCGACCACGTCATTGAGACGCTGGCCGAGCAGCGTACGGGGTCGATGAATGCCAGGGGTATCCACCAGCACGATCTGCGCGTTATCGGTGGTGAGAATGCCTCGAATGGCCTTACGCGTGGTTTCCGGACGGGATGACGCGATGGCGATCTGCGTGCCAATCAATGCATTGATAAGCGTGGACTTGCCCACATTCGGACGTCCGACCACGGCGACGAATCCGGAACGATATGGGACAGGCGCTGCGGAATCCGCGGAGGTGGAGGTGGAGTCGGTCATATCGTGTGGGTCAGTCATGCTTGTCCTTGGAATCCTTGTCGTTACTCGACGCTTGATCGGCAGCGTCGTTCGGTTCTTCGTTCTGGTGTTCAGTTTCGTCCACGCCCTCGACGTGCGCCGGTTCCACCACAATGGTGGACACCTTCTTACGCCGTCCGGCGGAGTCCACCGCAGTCAGTCTCAGGCCACGGGTCACCGCGGATGCGCCGACGATCGGCACGCGTCCCAACAGCTTGGTCAACAGGCCGTACACCGTGTCGACATCATCCTCATCGATGTCGATTTCGAAGATCTCCTCAAGATCGGCGATGGTGGTACGGGCCGGCATGCTCCACTTCTTCTCCCCCAGTCTTTCGGGTTCGGCATGTTGGGTGCGGTCATGTTCGTCTTCAAGCTCGCCCACGATCTGTTCGATGGTGTCTTCGATGGTGACCAAACCGGCGATGCCGCCATACTCGTCCACCACGACCGCCACATGCTGACGCGTGCGTTGCATCTGATGAAATAAATCGTCGACCGGCTTGGATTCCGGCACCAGCATCGGATCGCGTACGATCGATTCCACATCGCGGGACAGCGCAGCCGGATTGAAGGCGGTCGCCCGTACCGCATCCTTGAGATAGGCGATGCCTACCAGGTCATCGACGTCGTCGCCGATGACCGGCACCCGGGAGAAACCGGAACGGGAACAGAGTTTCAGCATGTTCTCCAATGTCTCGTCTCGTTCGACGCAGATCATATCGGTGCGAGGCACCATGATTTCGCGGGTCAGGGTTTCCGAGAGCATGAGCACATTGCGCAGCATTTCGGAAACCTCTGGATCGAAATCGTTCGCTTCGACCAAGCGGTCGATGGTTGCACGTCCCTGTTCGAGCTGGATCTTCTCCAACTCCTCATCGTCGGAAAGGTCGCCATTACGGCGCTTGGAATCCTGCTGCCCTCCGATTTTGGCGAATGGCGTCAGCATGGTCGCGACCGACACCGCATTGGCATGTTGCAGCATGATGTCCACAGGCTTGGACGCTCCCGCGCTACGCGGACGCACCAGCAACGAAATCACGGCCACGATCAGCGCGAAGACGAATCCGCATAGCAGCTCGGACCACAACGGTGCATCGAACATCACCGCGATGCATGCCACCAGCACGCCGTCGAGCACATTGCAGGTGATACGGAAGAACGCGCAGGATCCTGCCGTCGCGTATCGATCGGAAACCAGTCGCTGCACCTTATGGATGCGCTTGATCTTCTTGCCCCTGATGAATGGCGAGATTTCGGAGTCCGTCTGAATCTCAAGAATGAGATTGTTCAGGCTGGCCCTGGTTACACGCGCCACCGCACCTTCGGTTGCCGCCATCGACAGCGACAGCCATACCAGCAGCAACGCCACGATAATCAGCACGGCGATGATGACGATGGTCATGCCTTCCATGGTTGTCGTTCCTCCCACTATGCCTGCATGGACTATTTGGCGATCTGCCGTCCGGAACCATGCTCACGGTCCCATTCGGCAAGCGCGTCCGATGCGCCGGCGGGTAATGTCGCCTGTGCGCCGACACCCTGCCGGAGTGCGAAAAACGTCAGTAGCAGTTGCCGTTGCAGACCGAACATCTGACGTTCCTGCTCCGGGGTCACATGATCGTATCCGAGCAGGTGCAGAATACCGTGGATGGTCAGCAGCATCATTTCCTCCATAGTACTGTGGCCGGCTGCGAGCGCCTGCTGCGCTGCGACCCATGGACAGATTACGATGTCGCCGAGCACGCCTTCCATGACGGTCCGACCGTCTCCGGGTCGCAATTCGTCCATGGGGAAGCTCATCACGTCGGTGGGACCTTCGAGATTCATCCAGCGCATGTGCAGCTGGGCGATCGGATCGGGATCCACGAACATGATGGTCAGGTCGGACTGCGTGCTGACACGCATCTGGTCCATCACCCAGACGCCGAGGTCCGAAAAGACCTTGCCGTCGACCTGCCAGATGGTTTCGTTCGTGACTTCAACGCTCATCGGCGTGTTCGTTCCTTTCGGTTGTTTCGATCTCGTTGCCGTGCCTGCGTCCCTGTCTGCTGTGATCTCCGGCGATGGCCGCATGCCGGTCGTAGGCCGCGACGATTTTGCCCACCAAGGCATGCCTTACCACATCTTCCGGCTGAAGGTGGGCGAAAGCGATGTCGTCAATGCCGTCCAGGATGCGTTCGATGGTGGCGAGTCCCGACTTGGGCACGGTCAGATCGACCTGCGTCACGTCTCCGGTGATGATCATCTTGGTGTTGAAACCAAGTCGGGTGAGGAACATCTTCATCTGTTGTTCCGTGGTGTTCTGCGCCTCATCGAGAATCACGAACGCATCGTTGAGCGTGCGTCCACGCATGTAGGCGAGCGGAGCGACTTCGATGGCGCCGTCATCCATATACCGCTTCAGCTGGTCGGCCCCAAGCATGTCGGATAACGCATCGTACAATGGGCGCAGGTATGGGTCGACCTTCTCGTTCAATGTGCCGGGCAGGAAGCCGAGGTTCTCTCCCGCCTCCACGGCCGGTCGCGTCAGAATGATGCGACGCACCTGCCGATCTTGGAAGGCTCGTACGGCCTTGGCCACAGCCAGATAGGTCTTGCCGGTGCCTGCCGGACCGATGGCGAAGGTGATGGTATGCGATTCGATGGCGTTGACATAGGCGATCTGCCCGGCTGTCTTCGCGCGTACCGGCTTGCCCAAGGCGAAGGTGATGACTCCCGGAACATGCGGCTTACGTCGATCGGCGGTTTCGTCACGGGCAATGGCCGCGCCCTGCGCATGCTTCTGCAGACGCAACTCCTCCACCACACGCCCGTGTCCGGGATGGGATTGCCGCACGGAATTCTTCAGTACGTTCTGGTCAAGCATGCGCCGCACGGTATCGGCATCCATCGGAGCCGTATATGCGGCCTGAATGATGTCGGCGAGCACATCTTCGGCCTGCGCCGCCTGCGCCTCAGACTGCTTGGAACGTGACATGATCGCGATGCGATCGCCCCGTACGATGATGGTCAGATCGGGAAATGCCCTTTCGACCTCGCGGAGCACCTCGTCGATCGGGCCGAGAACCGTCACCGGATCGAGCTGCCGGGGAATCGTGATGGTACGTGTAGTGGTAGCCACAAAACCTCTTCTTATGTTTTGACGTCGGAAAGCGGAACGGGAACTATTCGTCGAGCTTCTCACCGGTCAGCACGTGGGCGTGCACATGGAATACGGTCTGGCCGGCATCGAGACCGGTGTTGAAGATCAGACGGTAGTCACCATGGAATTCGTCGTCGGCAATCCGCTGCGCGACCTTGACCATATGCGCCAGCTGATCGGCATCATCGGCAGCCAGTTCGGCGACGTTCGCATAATGCTCACGCGGCACGATGAGTACATGTACCTTGGCTTTCGGATTGATGTCCCTGAACGCATAGGTGGTGTCGTCCTCATACACCTTTTCGCTTGGGATCTCACCGGCAATGATTTTGCAGAACAGGCAATCCGAATCGCTCATGACGCTCCTTCGTTTCGTTTGCGAACCTTTGCCTCCATGCTATTGCGCAACCGGGATAAACCCCATACAGCGGCGTCACGCGAAGCGACCCAGCGCGCGGGCAAGCAACGACAACGCGACGGGCCCCGCCGTCGAAGCCCTCAGAATGTTGTTCCCCAACACGCACACTTCGGCGCCGGCCTCGGTGAAGGAAGCGACTTCGGCATCGCTGATGCCGCCCTCCGGACCGACCACCACATAGATGGTACGCCGACGGCCGTCTTCCAGGCATTTATCCGACAGACCGGCAATGGCCTGCTCGATTTGAATCCAGGTTTTCGTGGCATCCTGATGCAGAATGATCACCAAGTCCCCGTGCACGCAGGCGCGCCTGCAGATGGCGACCACCTGCTTGCTGGTCACGCACTCCCCCAATTCGGGAGACCAGGAACGACGCGACTGTTCCGTCGCCGCGACCAGTACCTGACGCCACTTCCTGTCCGTGCGCCCCGCTTTCCACTTGGCGATGGAACGGTCGGCCTGCCATGGGATCACCTCATCCACGCCGATCTGCGTGGCGGTGTCGATGGCCTGTTCGTCATGGCCGGTCTTGGCCAATGCCTGCACCAATGCAAGCCTGATGGTCGGCTGGGATTCCCTGCCGAATCGCAGCACTTCCGCTATGCCTTGCTGCGCATCACGCAACACGGCATGAATGCGAAGCCCTTTGCCATCGGACAGTTGCAGTTCGTCGCCGTCCTCCAAACGCATGGCCTGAATCGCATGACGTCGTACCGAAGCGGGCAACGTCAACTTCCAACCGGCATTGAGCTCGTCGCTGTTCACCGGCACGTCATCATGTTCCGTATCAAGCAGGAAAAGGGCTTCAGTCATAGCTCCCGATCCTATCATCACCCCATGCAATGCCGGCGACAATCGAGCGACACGCCGAGACTTGCACGACCGAAATCAGCTGCTATAGTTTTCATTCGTTGCCGCGAGCAACAAGCACCTGTCCGGGTGGCGGAATGGTAGACGCGCTAGCTTGAGGTGCTAGTGCCTATTTATACAGGCGTGCGGGTTCAAGTCCCGCTCCGGACACCGGATAAACCCCTTGGAAACAAGGGGTTTTCTTGTATCTAGCGAAAGCCGGCGAAATGCAGTTCATCCATCTTGATTCCATCGACGACGAGCGTGTCGCCGCCTACACCAATCTCACTGAAATCCAGTTGCGCAACAGGTTGGAGCCGAGCAAGGGACTGTTCATCGCCGAATCACCCAAGGTGATCGACCGCGCCTTGGCATCCGGACGCGAGCCGATCTCACTGCTGGTCGAGGAACCGTGGATCGATGGCATGTCTCGGACCTTCGCCTGCATCGACGAACATTGGGGCGGAGACATTCCCGTGTATGTGGCGTCTCCGGAACAGCTCAAGCGGCTGACCGGCTATCGTCTGCACCGTGGCGCGTTGGCCGCCATGAGGCGTTGGACCCTGCCGAGCGTCGAAGAGGTATGCCGTGGGGCGCGGCGCATCGCGGTGATGGAGAACATCGTCGACCACACGAACGTCGGTGCGCTGATGCGTTCGGCCGCGGCCCTTGATGTCGATGCCGTGCTGGTCACCCCCTCCTGCGGCGATCCGCTGTATCGAAGGGCCGCACGTGTGTCGATGGGTACGGTGTTCCAGATTCCGTGGACCCGCATCGGCGGTGATGACAAACATTACTGGCCATTCACCGGTATGCGGGAACTGCATGATCTTGGCTTCACCACCGTGGCCATGGCATTGGAGGATGATTCCGTCTCCCTGGACGAACTGGTACGCAGACTCAACAACGGGCCGGCCGAGACCGACCATATCGACAGGCTGGCGTTGATCTTCGGCACCGAAGGGGATGGCCTGTCGCATCATACGATATCCCGTGCGGACCTCACCGTGAAGATTCCCATGAGCCACGGTGTGGACAGCCTCAACGTGGCGGCTTCGAGCGCCGTGGCTTTCTATTCAACCGCAATTCGCTGAAAAGTCTTGAAAAAGTTCGAGACTCGCGGGGCGAATGCCTTGCAAGTTGCAGAAAATATGCAATTATTGTGTGCGTAGGCGGTTTGCGAAGAAGCATTCCGAACGAAGTTGTGCGGTGTCGATATGACGCTCTAAGAGAGGAGTTCTCATGGCGAAGAATCCGAAAATTCTTTCCATCGTACTTGCAGGTGGCGAAGGCACGCGTCTAATGCCCCTGACCCGGGATAGGGCCAAGCCGGCCGTTCCGTTTGGCGGCGTGTTCCGTCTGATCGATTTCCCGTTGAGCAATCTGGTCAATTCCGGTTACATGCAGACCGTCGTGCTCACCCAGTACAAGTCACATTCGCTTGACCGCCATATTTCGACGGTGTGGCGCTTCTCGCCGCTTCTGGGCAACTACGTCTCCCCTGTGCCGGCTCAGCAGCGACTTGGCAAGCACTGGTATCTGGGTTCCGCTGACGCCATCTACCAGACCATCAACATCATCGAGGACGTACAGCCGGACATCGTGGTCATCGTCGGCGCCGATCACGTGTACCGCATGGACTTCCAGCAGATGGTGCAGCAGCATATCGATTCCGGCGCGGAGTTCACCGTGGCCGGCATCCGTCAGCCAATCAGCCAATCCAACCAGTTCGGCGTGATCGAGGTCGACCCGGAGCATCCGAACATGATCAAGAGCTTCCAGGAGAAGCCGCAGACCACCACCGGTCTGCCGGATGACCCGAATTCCATCCTCGCTTCCATGGGCAACTACGTAGCCAATACCGATGCTCTGTTCGAGGCCCTGTCGCTTGACGAGAAGGCCGAGGACACCAAGCATGACATGGGCGGTGACATCGCCCCGTACTTCGCGGCCCGCCATGAGGCCGGCGTTTATGATTTCAATTCCAATGAGATTCCGGGGGCCACGCCGACCGATCACGCCTACTGGCGCGATGTGGGTACGTTGAGGCAGTTCTACGATGCACATATGGACCTGATTTCCTATGTGCCCGAATTCAACCTGTACAACACCGAATGGCCGATTTATACGCTGTCCGGCAACCTGCCGCCGGCGAAGTTCGTCCATGCCGGCCGCGATCGTCTGGGTCACGCCACCGACTCGATTGTCTCCCCGGGCGTCATCGTCTCCGGTGGCGAGGTGCATCATTCCGTACTGTCGCCGAATGTGCGCATCCACTCGTGGTCGCAGGTCGTCGACTCGATTCTGTTCGACAATGTGACCATCAACCGTCGTGCACGTGTATACAAGGCCATTCTCGACAAGAACGTCGTGCTGACCGAGAATTCGACCGTCGGCATCGATACCGAGCATGATCTGGCCCGTGGCTTCACGGTCACGCCGGACGGCATCACCGTGGTTCCGAAGGGCACCGTCGTCGACGACTGACGCTCCGCAACACGAACAAAAAGGCGTGTTCCCGAACCAATCGGGAGCACGCCTTTCTTCATCTGCACAAACCATTGCATCATGGCACAGGCCACAACGCAATCACGTTGTTCCGAAAATCACCGGCGAACAATCAGTATTTCGGCAGATTATCGAAGCTGAAACCGATGGCCGCCAGCTGCTCGCGGCCCTCCGGCGTAATCTTCTCCATGGTCCAGCGAGGCTGCCAGGTCCAATCGATGCGGAATTCCTCGACCAGACCCGCCAAGGTGCTGGCGCATTCGTCTTCAATCAGATCGGTCAATGGACATGCCGGCGTAGTCAGCGTCATGGTGATGATGGCACGACCAAGTTCATCGATTTCGATGCCATAGACCAATCCCAGATCGATCACATCGATACCGAGTTCCGGGTCGATGACCTGGTGCAGGGCCTCCTTCACATCGGCTGCGGTCGCGCGGCCGATCTCGTCGAAGGCCTTCAGCGAGATTCCGTCATCCTGCCCGTCTTCACAGCCGCAAGCTCCGGCATGGTCACCGCATCCGCAGGCATCCTGCTGCGGAGTCTCCTTATGTTCGACTTCCACCGGCTTGCCATCCTTGAATCCTTTGGCCAGATTAGGGTTAAGCATGACGCGACGCGCAGCGTCTTCGTCATTGTCCAAAGCCTTGGCCACGGAATCAAACACGGAGGCCTGCGGCTCGGGCACCAGGTTTTCGCTCATTGTCGCTCCATTACACTCACGGATAATGCTGTTGAGTAGATTATCGCTTCGGGGGCGGGTTTGTCATCGGCGTTTCGTTCATCGCCGAACACAGCCCCACCGGGGACGCCGACGTGCCGCCGTATCAGCTCTTGGCCGCCAAAGCCTTGGCCACGGAATCCTTCATGCCTTCCCAGCCGAGCAATGCGCATTTGATGCGCATCGGATACTTGGAAACACCTTGGAACACGATGCCGTCTTCCAATTCCTCCTCGGCATGCTCATCGTCAAGACCTTTGCCCCGTGACTCCATCAACCGATGAAAGGTATCAGCCAGATGCATGGCTTCGTCGACGCTTTTGCCTTCGACGAGGTCGACCATTACCGACAGGCTGGCCTGCGAAATGGAGCAGCCATGGCCGTCCCATACCAGACGCTCGATAGTGTGAGGTTCGTTGTCGGAAACCTCGACATGCACGGTCGCTTCGTCGCCGCAGGTCGGATTGAACTGGTGGGATTCGCCGGGCGTGCAGTACTCGTGACTCGCCTGTACGATGGCATCCCTTGCCTGCGAGGCGTTTTCCGACGCCAGATCAGGCGCAAAACGCTCCTTGCCGTGCGGATCACGGGCCGCCTCAAGAATGACTTCCTGATACATCTGCTCGAGATCGTCGCCGGACATTGCAAATTCATTCATACTGGTTTACTTAACTCCAAAGAACGGACGGACCTGTTTCACCGTTTCGATAAGCGCCTGCGCATCCTCAACGGCATTGTAGATGCCGCTGGACGCACGGTTGGAAGCATACACGCCGAAATGCCGGTGCACCGGCTGCGCGCAGTGGTGGCCGACGCGGATGGCGATGCCCTGCGCATCGATGAACTGGCCGACATCATGGGGATGCACGCCCTCCACCTCGAACGCGATCGTGCCGATGCGACGCTCATTGCTGCGCGGTCCAAGAATGCGGACACCTTCGATGTCGCCAAGCGCGAGCAGTTCGTCGGTGATGGTCCTTTCATGCGCTTCGAGATTCTCCATGCCGATGGCCATCAGCCAATCAGCGGCCACGCCCGCGGCCACGACTTGGGCGACCGGCTGGGTACCGGCCTCAAAACGTGCCGGAGGTTCCATGTACCGCGCTTCCTGGTCCATCCATGCGAGTTCTACCATGGATCCGCCGAAATTCGCCGGCGGCAGGGCTTCGAGCATGTCCCGCTTGCCATAGAGAAAGCCGACACCGGTCGGACCGTACATCTTGTGTGCGCTCCACGCGGCGAAATCGACATCCAGAGCATGGAAATCGACTTTCAGATGCGGTACGGACTGGCATGCGTCAAGTATGAACACCGCGCCCACCTCATGCGCACGCCTGATGATGGGTGCGATATCGGTGATGGCACCGGTGGTGTTCCCCACATGCGTGACGGCGACGATTTTCGTGCGTTCGGTAATCACCTCGTCGGCGCTATCGGAACGGATACGACCCTCATCGTCCAAATCGAACCACTTCAGGCTGGCTCCGGTGCGGGCCGCCAGTTCCTGGAATGGCAGCAACACCGAATGATGCTCGGCTTTGGACACCACGATCTCGTCACCCGGCTTGAGGGCGAAGCGTTTGGCCGCCGCTCCTCCACGACCGAGCGAGGCATTGCCGAAGGCCGTGGCCAGCAGATTCAGCCCTGCGGTCGCGCCGGAGGTAACAACGACCTCCTCCTCGCCTCCCGCCGCATTGGCGCCGACCAGCCGGGCCATCTTGGCGCGGGCCTCCTCGAACGCCATGGTGCTGCGCGCGGCAAGCTCGTGGGCACCGCGGTGCACGCCGGCGTTGATCGTCCTATAGAATTCCGCTTCCGCGTCAATCACGCACTGCGGTTTCTGCGAGGTCGCGGCGGAGTCCAGATACACCAACGGATGCCCGTGAATCTGCTGGTCCAGAATCGGGAATTCCTCACGGATCGATGCAAAATCCGTCATGCCAGCGCGCTTTCGGAATCGGCGCCTTCCGGCAGATATGCGTCGTAGCCCTTCTCTTCGAGTTCATCGGCAAGTTCCGGACCACCCGTCTTGACGAAATGTCCCGCGGCGAACACATGTACGATGTCAGGCTTGATGTACTTAAGGATTCGGGTGTAGTGCGTCACCATGAGAATGCCGAACTGATTGGCCTCTTTGGCGCGGTTCACCCCTTCTGAGACAATGCGCAACGCATCGACGTCAAGGCCCGAGTCGGTTTCGTCAAGGATGGCGAACTTGGGCTTGAGCAGTTCGAGCTGCAGTACTTCGGCACGCTTCTTCTCGCCACCGGAGAAGCCTTCGTTCACGGAGCGGGTGGCGAATTTCGGATCCATTCTCAGACGCTTCATGGCTTCGGTCAGTTCCTTGGTCCACGTGCGAATGGCCGGTGCCTTGCCGTCGACTTCGGTCTTGGCGGTGCGCAGGAAGTTGGTCATGGACACACCCGGAACCTCGACCGGATACTGCATGGCGAGGAAGATGCCGGCCTTGGCGCGCTCGTCCGGAGTCATCTTGAGGATGTCCTCTCCGTCGAGCAATACCTGACCGGAATCGACGATGTACTTCGGATGGCCGGCCAGCGTATAGGCCAGCGTGGATTTGCCGGAACCGTTGGGGCCCATGATGGCGTGGGTCTCACCGGAGTTGACGGTCAGGTTCACGCCTTTGAGGATCGGCTTGATGCCATCCTTGGTTTCGACGTGCGCATAGAGATCCTTGATTTCAAGAGTTGACATGTTATGCTCCTACGATTCCTTACTTCTCTTCCAATACCTGCGCCATCGCGTCGCTTTCGCCGCGTGTCAGACGCCTGTCGATGACGGTCATCAGATGCTCGGAGATGGCGGGAATGCCGATCTCCTCGACGAGTTCGCCAAAGAAGCCGCGAACCACGAGCTTGCGTGCCTCGACCTCCGGAATGCCGCGGGATTGCAGGTAGAACAGCTCCTCATCGTCGAACCGTCCGACGGACGATGCATGGCCCGCGCCGATGATATTGCCATTCTCGATTTCGAGGTTCGGTTCCGAATCGGCGATCGCGCCCGGCGTAAGCACCAGATTGCGATTGAGCTCATAGGAATCGGTGCCCGGCGCGGTCGGCGCGATCAGGGCATTGCCCACCCATGTGGAGTGCGCATCCTTGCCGTCAAGCGCACCTTTATAGACCACACGGCTTCTGCATTCGGGATGGTTGTGCACGATCATGGTGCGATGTTCGATGTGTTCGCCCGGATCCACGAAGTAGATGCCGAGCATGTTGAGATCACCCTGCTCGCCGCCGAAGTCCTGATCCATGCGGATGCGGACCACGTCGCCGCCGAGCGTCACCACGGAATGACGCAACGAGGCGCCCTCCCCCATGTGAATGCGCTGATTGCCGACCTGCTTGGAACCCTTGTTCCACTCCTGAATGAACGTGGTGGAGATGTGCGAATCCCTGCCGGTGGAGATTTCCACGCCTTCGGCGATGCGGGCGTCGCCGTCATGTTCCACGACCACATCGGCATGCGCATGGTCCGCGGCGATGATGACCAGATGGAAGGCGTCCATATCAAAGCCATTGCCGTGCACTTTGACCAGTACCGGCTGTTCGATCTCACCTTCGAGCTTCAGCACCGTCGCCTGCTTGCCGGAATTCCACTCCACGGCGGAGACGCGGTCATTCGGCTTGGAGACGATGCCGGTACCGGCATCGCCCAATGCGACCCGCTCGAAGGTCACGCCATCGGCCAATGGCGCTCCGTCAATCATGCTGACGGAGATTTCGGTATCGCCGGAAGGCCGGAACGTATCGAAGAATTCCTCGACACGTTCAACCGGCGTATAACGCCAATCCTCCTGGGTGCGATCGGGCTTGGCGAAGGCCTCCACGTCGAAGGAGCGCGGCGCGCGGTCGGCCGAAGACGGCATGGCCGCCGGATTCGCATACGAATCGTTCGGATCCGCGACGGGAATGTTGATTTCCTGAGTTTGTGCCATGGTGATCAGCCCACCGATCCTTCCATCTGCAGTTCCACCAGTCGATTCAGCTCGAGTGCGTATTCCATCGGCAGCTCGCGGCTGATCGGCTCCACGAAGCCACGCACGATCATGCCCATGGCCTCGTCTTCGGAAAGGCCACGGCTCATCAGATAGAACAACTGGTCTTCGGAGACCTTGGAGACGGTTGCCTCATGCGCCATGGACACGTCATCCTCACGTACGTCCACATGTGGGTAGGTGTCGGAACGGCTGAATTCGTCGACCAGCAATGCATCGCACACGGTCGAGTTCGAGGAGCCCTCCGCGCCCTTGACGATCTTGACCAGCCCACGGTAGGCGGAACGGCCGCCGCCGCGGGAAATCGACTTGGCTACGATGGTGGAGCTGGTATGCGGGGCGAGATGGATCATCTTCGCGCCGGTATCCTGATATTGCCCCTTGCCGGCGAATCCCAGGGACATGGTGCTGGCCTTGGCGTACGGTTCGGCGAGGATGCAGGCCGGATATTTCATGGTGGCCTTGGAGCCGATGTTGCCGTCGACCCACTCCATAGTGCCTCCCTCACGTACGTAGGCACGCTGGGTCACCAGATTGTACACGTTGTTCGACCAATTCTGCACGGTGGTGTAGCGCACGCGGGCATGCGGCTCCACGAAGATCTCCACCACACCGGAATGCAACGAGTCGGTGGAGTAGATCGGAGCGGTGCAGCCTTCCACGTAATGCACATAGGAGCCTTCGTCGGCGATGATGAGCGTACGCTCGAACTGGCCCATATTCGGCGTGTTAATGCGGAAATAAGCCTGCAGCGGGATGTCGACATGCACACCCTTGGGCACGTATACGAACGATCCGCCCGACCATGCGGCGGTGTTCAGCGCCGAGAACTTGTTGTCGTTGCTCGGAATGCATTTGCCGAAGTATTTCCTGACGATTTCCGGATACCGCTGCACGGCGGTGTCGGTGTCGACGAAGATCACGCCCTGATCCGAAAGCTCCTTCTGGATCGAGTTGTAGATGACTTCGGATTCGTACTGTGCGGCGACGCCGGAAACAAGGCGGCTCTTTTCGGCTTCCGGGATGCCCAGCTTGTCATAGGTGCTGCGGATTTCCTCAGGCAGCTCGTCCCAGGTTGTGGCCTGTTTGTCGATCGGCTTGACGTAGTACTTGAAATCGTCCGCGTCGAAATCCTTCAAATCGACGCCCCATTGCGGCATCGGACGATTGATGAAGTCACGATACCCCTCAAGTCGCTTCTCCAACATCCATTCCGGCTCGTTTTTATCGGCGGAAATGGCACGTACCACGTTCTCGTCAATGCCTTTCTTCGCCGCTTCGCCCGCGAAGTCCGTATCATGCCAGCCATAGGTGTAGTCACCGAACTGCTGGATGATTTCATCATCCTGTTTGATCTTGTCTTCGTTCACACGCGAACGATCAGCCACATACTGACTCATCTCCACGTCAGCCGCGGCGTTAGGCGCTTGGTTTTCTGCCACCGTACGCTGCCTCCATTCACTGATTAGTACCTATGACAACCTAACAGAATGCATGGCTAAATACCAGTGACCCATTCGAAATTCGGCTTCCGACCAACGTGATGTATATAACAAAACGGGGAGCCGATTTATCGACTCCCCCGAATGCCTTCACTTAGCGTGCCTGCTGGTGGTCAAGTGCGGCCTTGACCAAACCCGCGAACAGCGGATGCGGCTTGGTCGGGCGGGACTTGAACTCCGGATGGGCCTGAGTGGCCACGAAGAACGGATGCACCTCACGAGGCAGTTCCACGAATTCGGTGAGCTCACCGTCGGGGCTTTGGCCTGAAATACGCAGTCCGGCTTCGCGTAGACGGTCCTTGTAGGCCACGTTCACTTCGTAACGATGACGATGACGCTCGGTGACATGCGTGGTGCCGTACAGTTCGGCGACGATGGAGCCTTCCTCCAGCTCGGCCGGATAGGAGCCCAGACGCATGGTGTGACCCATGTCGCCGTTACCGGCGACGATATCCTTCTGCTCCTCCATGGTGGCGATGACCGGATTTGCGCAGTCCGGCTCGAATTCGGAAGAATTCGCATCCTCGATGCCGAGTACGTCACGGGCGTATTCGATGACCATGGACTGCAGGCCGAGGCACAGGCCAAGGGCAGGCAGCCCGTTTTCACGGGCATAACGCAGTGCACCGATCTTGCCGTCGATGCCACGGATGCCGAAACCGCCGGGAATCACGATGCCGTCGACCTGGTCGAGTGCGGCTGCCGCACCTTCCTCGGTGGCACATTTGTCGGCGGCCACCCACTTGACGTTGACCTTGGCCCAGTTGGCGAAACCGCCGGCCTTGATGGCCTCGGTGACGGACAGGTAGGCGTCCGGCAGGTCGATGTACTTGCCAACGATGGCCACGTTGACCTCATGCTTCGGATGGTGCACGCGCTCGAGCAGATCCTCCCACTCATCCCAGTCGACATCGTGGAACGGCAGACCGAGCTCACGCACGACATAGGCGTCGAGCCCCTCGTCGAACAGGGTCTTCGGCACGTCGTAGATGCTCGGGGCATCCACGCAGTTGACCACGCCTTCGGAATCCACGTCGCACATCAGGGAGATCTTGTCCTTGATGGACTGGTTGAGCGGGCGGTCGGAGCGCAGCACCAGGGCATCCGGGGAGATGCCGAGCTGGCGCAGCATCATCACGGAATGCTGGGTCGGCTTGGTCTTGAGTTCGTGGGCGGCCGCAATGTACGGCACGAGGGAGACGTGCACGAACATGCAGTTGTCGGCACCCAGGTCGCGACGCACTTCGCGTGCGGCCTCGAGGAACGGCTGCGATTCGATATCGCCGACGGTGCCGCCGATCTCGGTGATGATCACGTCGACGTCATCGGAGGCCTGGGCACGCATGCGGGACTTGATTTCATTGGTGATGTGTGGAATGACCTGCACGCACTGGCCGAGATACTCGCCGGCACGTTCCTTGCGCAGCACCTCCTGATAGATCTGACCGGTGGTGACATTGGCCTTCTGGCTTAGGTATACGTCGAGGAAGCGCTCGTAGTGACCGATGTCGAGATCGGTTTCGGCACCATCTTCGGTGACGTAGACCTCACCATGCTGGAACGGATTCATCGTGCCCGGATCCACGTTGATGTACGGATCGAGCTTCTGCTGCAAAACCTTGATGCCACGGCTACGGAGCAGGCGGCCGAGGGAGGAGGCGGTCAGGCCTTTGCCGAGAGAGGAAACCACGCCACCGGTGACGAAAATATGCTTGGTAACGTGCTCTTGAGAATTGCCATGTTGTCTTCTAACCATGGAACTCCAGCCTATCATCGACGCATGACGCGGCGTGTTTCGACCATATGGGAAAGGTGGGGTCGCCTTCCATTACGACGACCCCACCCTGCAGGAGTGGAACAACGTTCAAACGATCATATTGGCTATAGGCTGTTCTCCTTTCCGCTTCTCACGATCAGCACGGTTCCGGAAACGATGGCCAGCAACACCGCCACCAGCATGATGCCGGATATGTCGGTGCCGGTCGCGGCGACTCCGGCCGATGCGGCCGATGCGCTCTTCGCGTCGTTGGAAGACGGCTTGTTGGCGGATGGCTTGACCGGGACGGTCTTGCCATTGTCAGTCTTGCCATTGTCGGCCTTGCCGCCGTCCTTCTTCGCCGTGTCAAGCTGCAACACGGTGGCAGACAACGCGCCGGCGGCATACGAACCGTCCTTGTCCACGGTCACGGTGGCGGCATCGGCATTCACCTTGCCATCGGCGATCAGCGTTTTGTAGGAGCCGGAATCAAGGCCTTCGATCTTGGCGGCATCGGCATTGGCGTTGAAGATCACCACATACGTGCCGCTCTCGTCCTTGACCTGATAGGCCACCACGCCGTCGGCGGACTTGATCAGTTTGACATCCTTGCCGATATCATCGTAGTCGGTCAGCCGTAGCGCCTTGATCTGCTTGCGCAGTTTGATCAGACCCTTGACGTAGTCGACGGAGTCGGCATACTGCGTGGTACGGTCCCAATCGATGGCATTCATGGCGTCACCGGTGTTGTAGCTGTTGCCGTTGCCGCCTTTGGTGCGCAGAAATTCCTGACCGAGCTGGATGGCCGGGATGCCTTCCGACAGGTACACGATGGAATCGGCGAGCTTGGCACGGGCCACGGTGGTGGCATCGTCATCCGTCGGGACCGAGGCGCGCAGCTTGTCGTACAGGGTCATGTTGTCATGGATTTCGGCGTAGTTGACCACCTGACCGGCATCCGCGTAATGATCCTGTGCATTGCCGTTCCAACAGGTCGTATCCGCATCCGCATCATACCGGCATCCGAGCGCATTGTGCGCGATGAGCCCCTCCTGTCCGGCCTTGCCGGAGACGAAGCCCGTGTCGGTGTCGGAGAATACGGAACCCTTGATCCCGTCGCGAATGGAATCGTTGAAGAAGGCGATACCGTTGTTCTTGCCATCGGAGGCCACTTCATAGGCGTTCGGTTGGATGGTCATCCTGCTCTTATCCATCGTGGTGTTCATATCCCAGCCTTCACCGAGGATAATGATGGATGGATCGATCTTGTCGAGCGCGGCACGGACCTCCTTCATCGTCTCAAGGTCGATCAGACCCATGAGATCGAATCGGAAGCCGTCTACGTTGTAGTTCTTGGCCCAGTAGGTCACCGAATCGACGATGTACTTGCGCATCATCTTGCGTTCGGAGGCGGTATCGTTACCGCAACCGGAATTGTTGACGAGCGCACCGTTGGCATCGTACCGGAAGTAGTAGCCCGGAACCGTCTTGTTGAACGAGTGGCTGGCCGCGTTATAGACATGGTTGTAGACCACATCCATGATCACGCGAATGTCGTTCTTGTGCAGTTCCTTGACCATCTGCTTCATTTCGGCGACACGTGTGCTCGGATTGCTTGGATCGGAGGAATACGAACCTTCCGGCACATTGTAATTCTCCGGATCGTAGCCCCAGTTCTGCGCGCCGGCGGCGTTGTAGCTCAGGTCACCGGTCTCGTTGACGGAACCGTAGTCGTACATCGGCATGATCTGCACGTGACTGACGCCCAGGGACTTCAGATAGTCCAGGCCGGAAGTCGCACCCTTGGCGGTCTTCGTGCCGGATTGCACGACACCGAGGTACTTGCCCTGCCTGTCGGCGGCGATGCCGGAGTCCGGACTGATTGAGAAGTCACGGATGTTCATCTCGGCGATGGTGGCGTCGGTGGTCTTGCCGAAGGCCGGCATGCGATCGCCTGCGGAACCCATGTCCTTCTGGGAAAGCACGACGGAACGCTCGCCGTTGGCCACCGCGGCGGTGGCGTACGGATCGGCGGAGACGTTCACCGTGCCGTCCGCAAAGGTGAGCTGGTAGGCGTAGGCCGTGCCGGAGGCCAGCTTCTTCACGGTGGCACTCCACACGCCCTTGTCTTCGCCCGTCATGTCGATGGTCTTGTCGACTTCGGCATTCGGATCGGCGGACCTGTAGGTAACGAGCTTGACGTTGGTGGCGGTCGGAGCCCACACCTTGAAACCGGTCTGGTTCTTCTGGAACGTCGCGCCCAGGTCATCGCCGCTGTAGGCGTACTTCTTGTCGAAGGCGTCCGTACGGACCACCGCGCCGGCGATGGCGTCCTGAGAACCGAAGTCCTTGACTTCGACCGTGTACCTGCCACGAACGTCAAGATCCTTGTCGGTGGTGACGATCACCTTGTTGCCGTCGGTTTTGACGTTCTTGATCTTGACGCTCTTGCCGCCGGCGTCCGTGACGGAGATCTTGCCGTCCAAGTCGTCCGCGGAGACCTTCTTGGAAAGTTTGGCGGACAACTGGTTAGTGTCGGAAATCTCGGCGGACTTCACGGAAGCCCCAAGGGATGGGCGTGAGGAGTACACCGTAGCGTCGCCACTCATCAGCCACACCTCGGCGGAGGCATTGCCGTCGGCATCGAACACGAGTGCGTCGGAGGGAATCTTATGATCGGAATCATCCGGATCCTTGGCCTTCCACGCGTCCTTGCCGTAACGGCGTAGCATGCCGATATCGGAAACGCCGTCGTTGTTGTAGTAGGTGTAGTTGGTGAAGGAATATTCCGCCACCTCTCCCCAATCGTCATGAGAGGCGAAGGTGGCGGCCCCGCCGTTCCAATTGGAGGCCCAGGTCCAGATGTCCCACTGCGGAACGGTGACGCTGGTGTCTTCGGCGTTGTAGTACAGGCCGTCGTCGCGGTTGTAGTGGACCTTTACCGTGACGGCGTTGGCCTTGCACGCATAGTCCGATGGTGCCGAATCCAGGGTTTCGATGGTGGTTGATTCGCCCTGATCCTGGTACTTGGTGCCATCGATCCACACCTCGGCCGTGCCATCGGCGTTTACCGTGGCACTGCGGTCGGCACCATACTTGTTCCACTCGCTGGTGATGATGATGAAGCCGAACTTGTCATATTTGCCGTCGAAGGTGAGCACGGCGACCTTGCCCCAGCAATCGGTGCCGGTGAATGCGTGGTGTTCGGCGCTCATGCCGGCACCGTTCGCATCGGTGCCCCACACGTACACGCCGCGATTGTCCGAGTCTCCGGAGGGCTTGTAGTGCACGACGAGACGTGTCTGCCCGCCGATGGATTCGGGGTTGCCCACGGTCGAGGTCTGGTCGGCCACGCCCACATGGGTGATGCCCGCGTTGGCGGAGTAATTGCCTCCGCCCTTCGGGTTCTCCCACTGGTCGGTATCCGCGTCGTGGAACACGAAGTCGATCTTCTTGCCTTTGGTGCTGATGGTGGCGGTGTAATAGCCTTGCGCATCAAGGATCATATCGGCGTCCGGTTGGTTCCATTCGTCGCCGAGACCGTAGTGGACCTTCGGGGTCTTCCAGCTGGAGTCGGCGGGCTTGTAGTAGATGGTGACGCTCCTGTCATCGGGCAGTGCGTCATCTTCCTCCTGGCTCACGTCGGGATCGGACGGATCGGTGGTCGCGGAGGAGGCCGGGTGCGAGTCCTTGGTGGATCCGGCATACAACGCAATGGCGGAATGCGCCGGTACGGTAGCCTCCACCTTGCCGCCCTTGACGGTCACGGTCTTGGAGCAATCCATGGTGGCGTACACGTTGCAGTATTCGCCGTCCGCGAGGGATGTCGCGTATGACGCGTCCTTGTCGTTCTTGCCGTTGTTGATGGCGATGAAGCCCTTGTTGCCACGGGAGAAGGCGATGTTGTCCCCACCGTCGTCCTGCCAGTCGGTCACTTCGGTGCCGTTGACGTAGTTGCGCAGGGCGATCATGCCGCGGGTGGAGGTCCAGCGTTGCTCGCAGTTCCAGTCGGAATCATTGGTGGAGCAGACCTTGTCCATGTCCACGTCCGGTACGGAGGTTGCGGTCGCTCCGGGCGCACCGTCGTCGCCGTTACTCCACTTGTAATCGGAGATCAGACGTGGGGTGCCGTAATCGTAGGCCAGCATGAAGGCGTTGGCCAGCTGGTACTTGGCACCGTCCTTATAGGTCAGTGCGCCTTCGTTGCGTGCGGTGTCCCAGTTGGTGACGAATACGTTGGCGTCTTCGGAGGAAAGATCCTTGCTCAGCCGTTCATCCAGTCCTTTGAGATTGGCGATCTTGTCTTTGAAAGCCTGATTCATCTCGGACTTGAAGCCGAATTCGGTTACGGTGCCGTTCTGCACATAATTGCTTGGCTGAATGCCCGCGGCTTCTGAGGAGTTGCCGATGACTTCCTGAATCCAATAGATGTCATCCGCATTCTTGCCGATCTTCTGCGCGAACTTCTCCTTGATCGCCTTCATGCTGCTGGTATTGATGTGCTTGACGGCATCCATCCGGAACGCGCGCACGCCGGCATTCCACAGCGATACCAGGTAATCGGACTGGATGTCCTGCACCTTCTCGCTTTCGGAGTCGAAATCCCACATGGAGCTCAGGCGGCATTCCTGAACTTCCCACTGGTTGCCGTAGTCGGAAATGTTCTTGGTGCAGCTATGGAAGTCGGAGGCGGTGATGCCGTCCGGATACCGCTTGGTGGCGAAGCCCGGATAGGATCCGGTGGAGCCGTTGTAATCACTGCCGGCCACGCCCTTCTGTTCTCCGGCTGCGACGTCGGAACCGGTGGTCTGATTGATTACGACATCGGCGATGATGTCTACGCCGGCGGCGTTGCACTGCTTGATCATGTTCTTGAATTCGGCCTCGGTGCCGAGTTTGGAATCAAGTCTGTAGCTCACCGGCTGGTAACTCGTCCACCACTGTGTGCCTTGAATGGATTCCTGCGGCGGCGACACTTCCACATATGCCACGCCTTCAGGTCCATAGGTGTCGGTGCATTCCTTGGCAATCGTGTTCCAGCTTTGCTGGAAGGCGATGACCTGCACATCCTTCTTCGCGCTCGTCCGCGCTTCAGACTGGGCCTGGGCCATTGTCGGCACCACAAGCGCGGCACACGACATGGCCACGGCGACGCCAATCGCCACCACCCGGCCAATCGGTCGATTCTGGACGGCCATAACTCTCCGTTCTCATCATCGAGATCAGCGAACGGGTTCCTCAGCAGAACCCCATCGTCTGACAACGTATGCGTCATTTGCACTCGCCGGTAGCGAGCAACCCAAGACACACTCTGCGATGAATGTGCATACGTTTGCACCTTAAGTTGCGCTTTATAGTACCGGAAAAGCTGCGTAAGGCAATGAAACAGCGTGACCCCTTGTGCCGTAAGCCAAACTTCGAATCGCCCGTATGCAATCCGTCACAAGCACTTCCCCTCGTGTATGCAATCATGGCAATATATTCTTGCCGTATTGCTGCAAACACGATTATTTTTCATGAACTGACGCAATTCTCGACATTCTGCCATCCGGTTTCGTACTCATTGTCCGAGACGTATCGGAACTTCGGAAAGCCGTGACGGCATAATGAAAGTCGGATGCCGTTTCCTCCGGCATCCGACTGCGACATCATGTGCAACCAGGCGATTCTACCTGTCTTCAAGCAGATGGGCCACGGCGTCGAGGGCGAGCTTGTAACCGTAGAATCCCATACCGGTGATGGTACCGGTGGCGACCGGCGAAATCACGGAGCGCTTACGGAACTCGTCTCGTGCGGACGGGTTGGAGATGTGCACTTCCATCAGTGGCAGGCCTTCATCAATCACCATATGGGCGGCGTCGGCCAAGCCGTAGGAGTAGTGCGTGAAGGCGGCCGGGTTCATGACGATCGGCGTTTTCTCGTCAACCGCCTGATGCATCCAACCGATCATCTCGGCCTCGTCATCGCTCTGGCGCACTTCCACGTCAAGACCGAGTTCCTTGCCCCATTCGGTGCATAGCGTGCGCAGAGTCTCAAGATCCTGCCTGCCATACACGTCTGGCTGGCGTACACCGAGGCGACCGAGGTTCGGTCCGTTGACAACCACTACTTTGGTCATGATCACTTCCTTACGATTCTTGTCTGCCGCTTTCCGCCGACCATGTCAGTGCTGAATGCGGCGGAATGCCTCTTCGACGGCATCCGCCGGCGGATCCTCAAGATGAATCGGATGGCCGATGTCGTCGAGAACCACGAAACGCAGCTTGTTGCCGCGGGCCTTCTTATCACGGTGCATGAGGGCGAGCACATCATCCCACGTTCCGTTGTTCCACGAGGTCGGCAGGCCCAGCGAGCCAAGCAGTGAACGATGATAGTCCACCAGATCCCGATCGATGTAGCCCAGCAGATGTGACAGTTCGGCGGCATAGATGCAACCGACTGCGACGGCGTTGCCGTGCCTCCAGCGGAAATGTTCGAGCTTCTCGATGGCATGGCCGAGCGTGTGTCCGTAATTCAGGAATTCACGCAATCCCGCCTCCTTGAGGTCGGCGGATACATGATAGGCCTTCACGGTCACGGTGCGTTCGATCAGCTCGGCGACGACTTCCTTCAAATTGGAATCAAGGAAGGTAGCGCCGTCAAAGGAACGCAGCTCATCGGCATGATCTTCGAGAATCCTCAGAATCTCAGGGTCCTTGATGAAACCGGACTTCGCAACCTCGCCCAGACCTTCGATGAAGATGTCATTGGGCAGGGAGACAAGCGTTTTCATATCGGCGAGCACGCCGGCCGGCGTGTAGAACGAACCGACCAGATTCTTGCCCTGTGGCGTGTTGATACCCGTCTTGCCGCCAGTGGAGGCATCCACCATGGCCAGCAAGGATGTCGGACAGTTCACGTAGCGGATGCCACGCATCCATGTGGCGGCTACGAAACCGGCCAGATCGGTGGCCGCACCGCCTCCCAGACCGACGATCGCATCGGAACGGGTGAATCCCTCGTCTCCCAGACGCTGCCAGATACCGTTGGCCACGTCGATGGTCTTGCCGGCTTCGGCGTCGGGAATCACGATGTCATACACTTCGTATCCGCCCTGGCGCAACAAGGTGCGTGCCCGGTCGGAATGACGCTGCACCGGCTGGGTGTAGATAAGAGCCACCTTGGAGGGCTTGTCCCCCAATACCTGCGCAAGCTGGTTCATCGCGCCTTCGCCGATGCTCACGTCGTAAGGCTCGATCGTGGCACCGGTGACATGTACGGTTCGTTGAGCGATCATATCCATCAGCTTTCTCGCCGCGGCCTGCGGCGTTTGACCATGCGTGCGCACATGCACGTTCGCGACCTGCCTGAATACCGGATCACGATCACGGTACAGCTTCTTCCAACGCTCGTTGGCATCGCCGTTCAGCATCGGTCGGCCACCGCCACGATTGGCTCGCTCCATGGCTTCCTTGGGGTCGGCCATCAGATAGACGACCTTGCCTCCGTCCGTGATGTAGTCGGTAAGCCCCTTCTGGATGGATATGGTCATCGGTGCGCCCCCACCCAGCGAGAAGATACCGTCGAAATCCTCAAGGATGTCAAGTACGACATCGCTTTCAAGATCACGGAACGCCGGTTCGCCATAACGTTCGAAATATTCCGGAATCCTCATGCCGGCGTCATGTTCGATCTCGCTGTCGGCATCCAGGAACGGCAGATTCATCATCTGCGCGACTTCTCTGCCGACGCGGGTCTTTCCCGCCCCCATCATGCCGATGATCACGGCAACGGGCCTATGCATCGTCACGACGCATCACCTCATGTGTTCCGGCCAAGAGGCCAGATAGTTCTCGGCGTTACGCCTGGTTTCGGCTACGTTGTCGCCGCCGAACTTCTCCAGCACATATGCGGCGATGGTGAGCCTCACCATCGCTTCGGCCACGACCGCTGCCGCCGGCACCGCGGTGTTGTCAGAACGCTGGTTGATGGCCTGCGCGGCTTCGCCGGTGGTCACGTCAACGGTCCTCAACGCCTTCGGAATGGACGGAATCGGCTTCATCGCGGCACGCACCACGATCGGCTGACCGTTCGACATGCCGCCTTCAATACCGCCTGCCCGGTTACTCAGGCGTGCAATGCGCCCGTCTTCACCGACCACCATCTCATCATGGGCTTCGGAACCCGGCCGCATGGCCTCAAGGAAACCATCGCCGATTTCCACGCCCTTGATGGCCTGGATTCCCATGACCGCGCTGGCAAGAGCCGCATCCAAGCGGCGATCGGACTCCACATAGGTGCCGACGCCTGCGGGAACGCCGTACACCACGACTTCAATCACCCCGCCCAAGGTATCGGCATTGTCTTTGGCCTCGTCGATGCGGGCGATCATTCGTTCCTCGGCCGTCTTGTCAAGCGTACGTACCGGTGAGGCGTCCAAAGCCTCGAGATCTTCCGGCTTGGGCAACACCGCTTCGGCAGGGTCGGTAATGCCCGCACCGCCGATGGATAGCACGTGGGAGACCGTACGGATACCGAACGTCTGCTCGAGGAACTGTTTGGCCACTTCTCCCAAAGCCACACGAGAAGCGGTTTCGCGTGCGCTGGAACGTTCCAGCACCGGTCTCGCGTCATCAAAGCCGTACTTGCGCATGCCGGTCAGATCGGCATGGCCCGGGCGTGGACGGGACAGCGGCGCATTGCGTCCCTCGCGAGGAATGTCGTGGTCAAGCGGATCCGCACTCATCACTTCCGTCCACTTCGGCCATTCCGTATTGGCGATTTCGATGGCCACCGGGGAGCCAATGGTCTCGCCAAAACGTACGCCGGTAAGCATGCGCACCTTGTCCTGTTCGAACTTCATGCGTGCACCACGGCCATAGCCGAGACGACGGCGCGCCAATGCGCCGACGATATCCTCCGTGGTGATGTGGATGCCCGCAGGCAGCCCTTCGATCATGGCGACAAGTGCCTCGCCGTGCGATTCGCCTGCTGTCTGCCAGCGCAACATGCCCTCTCCTTTTCTACCGAATGCAACTAGTGGACTATCTTAACGGTATGTGGTACATGATTTGCCTGCCGAGTCTGCTTTGTGGACTGGCCGTCAGCGTCGAGGACGTTCGCGCGCGCCGTGTTCCCCGCGCATGGATTGCCGTGGGCTGCATGGCGCAGATCATCGTGAACATCATCTACGCGCTATCCGTCAATGCGCTGTTCCTCGCACTGCAATCCCTCCTCTTCGCCGTGCTCGCCGCCGTCCTGCAGTGCGCACTCGCCCTGATCAGACCGGGGGCACTCGGCTTCGGTGATGTGACCGTCACGTCGGTCATGGGATTGGGCGTAGGCATGTTCGGCCTGTACGCCATGGTGCTGTGGTGGCTGTTCATCGCCGTCATCGGCCTGCTGTGGATCGCCTTCTGGACCCGTTTCGACCCGCAGAGGCATACGCAATATGCCGGCAGAACGCCGTTCGCCCCGGCAATCGTGGTGGCCGGGGCGATCAGTATCGCAATCTGCGCTCTGCTGTAGCACCTGAACCGCGACTAATTGGCGTTTTCGTTGTTGTTCTTGTATTCGTCGCGAATCTTCCAGAACTCGTCTTCGGTTTCGACGAACTTCGTTTCACCGGTCTTCAGATTGGTGGTCACGAAATACAGCCATTTACCTTCCGGCGGGTCCATGGCCGCGGTGATGGCACCGTCTCCCGGATTGCTGATCGGAGTCGGCGGCAGGCCCTTGTTGATTCGTGTGTTGTACGGATTACTGGAATCGTTCAGCTGGTCGTCCGTCAGCTGGCTGGCGGAAATACCCAGACCATAGGCGACGGTGGTATCCATGCCCAAGGGCATGCCCGCATCGATGCGGTTGAGAATCACCCGCGCGACCTTCCCGTAGTATTGCTCGCTGCCGACCTCGGATTCGGCGATGGATGCGATGATCAGGATGCGCTCACGGTCGCTTCCCGTGGGCACGCCAAGCTTGTCGAGTTTGGCTATGCGCGCCTCCACCATGGCCTTGATGATGTCTTCGGCCGATTTGTTCTGGGCATCATAGGTTCCCGGTTCGAACCAGCCTTCGAATTTGCCGCCCGCCTCACTCGGCAGAATGCCATCGCCACCACCGTCGATGACGCTCTGGAATTCCGAAACATCCTTGCCGGAAGCCTGTGCGGCGGCGGTGATCACATCGGACACGCGTTCACCGGCCCTCACCTCCACGAAACCACCGGCCTGACTCTGATCGGAAAGGATCTTCGCCACATCGGAAGCCTTCATATGCGTCTTCAGCGAATACGTTCCCGGATACAGTGTGAAATCGCCTGCGGACACGGCATTGGTGAACGCGTCGACGGATTTGACGATGTCGGCCTTGACGAGATTCTGCGCGATTTCGGAAGCACCCTGCCCGGATTCCACGGTAAAGCTCACGTCCTGATCTCCAGGACCTGAATAATCCTCAACCTGAATCTGCTCATCGGCGGTGTTGATCGCCTTCCAATGCTTCAGCATGCGAATGCCGAAAATCGATCCGACCGCAATCAGGGCGACCACTACGATGACCGCAATCCATGTGATGATACGACGGTGTTTGCGTTTCGCACGGTGTCTGCGCATGTCACGACGAGATTTCGGCGGTTCCGGAGGCAACGCCGAGGTGAAGGTCTCCTGCGCAGGTTCAACCCATTGTGCGTTGTCGGAGAAAAAATCATCCAGATGCTCAGCCATCGATCGCTCCTCTGTACCTCTCTGCGCGGTCCAATGCTGTCTGCAGAATCACTACGGCAGACTGCTGATCAACCATCGGACGATGCCTGCGACCACCGATTTGCGCATCGAACAGTTGCTGGTGCGCGGTCACCGTGGTCAAACGTTCATCGACCAATTCAATTGTCGGAATGACATTGAGCGGTTCCGACTCATCCTGTGCTGCCGCCCGCATTCTTTTTTCCAGATTAGCAGCCCAGCGTCGTGCCTTCTTGGCACTTTTGCCTGCTTCGCCGTTCAACAGCAACGGCAGACCCACCACCACATGATCCACCGATTCGTCCTCAATGACGTCGATGACCTCATCCAATGCCCGGAATGAATCCCCATAAACCTGAATATTGCCCGCGGGGTGGGCAAGGGTGAGCTCGGGGTCGGACAGTGCAAGCCCGACCCTGGCATCACCCAAGTCAACTCCAAGCCATACCATGCCCGAAGGTTCAGCCCTTCATGGCCTGATCGACCAGAGCCTCGAGCGCGGCGTCGATCTTGGTGGCATCGGAGCCGCCACCCTGAGCGAAGTCGGGCTTGCCGCCACCGCCACCGCCAAGGATCTTGGAGGCGCCACGGACCAGGTCGCCGGCCTTGATGCCCTGCTTGCGTGCGGCATCGTTGGTGGCCACGGCGACCATCGGTTTACCGTCTTCGTTCACGCCGGCGAGAGCCACGACGACCGGCATATCCTCGCCAAGCTGCCCTCGAACGTCGAGCACGGTCTTGCGCAGGGCATCGAAGGAACCAAAATGTCCCACATTCTTGGAGGCCACCTTGACGGGAGCCTGAGAGGCCTTGGCATCGGCGACGAGAGCCGGCACGGAAGCGGCCAGCTGGCCTTCGTACATGGCGGCTAGGCGACGATCGGATTCCTTAAGCTTGGCCAACAGCGTATTCACACGTTCGGCCAGCTCATCCGGACGGGCGTTGAGCTGATCGGAAAGCTGGGAAACCAAGGCATGCTCACGGGCGTTGAATTCGTAGGCGCTCTGTCCGACCAGCGCATCCACACGGCGTACGCCGGAACCGATGGAGGCTTCGGACATGATGTTGACGGCGCCGATCTTACCGACGTGGTCGATGTGCGTACCACCGCACAGCTCACGGCTCCAGCCATCCTCGCCGATGGAGACCACACGCACGACGTCGCCGTACTTTTCGCCGAACAGGTGCATGGCACCCAAGGCAATGGCGTCATCGAACTTCATTTCCTGTGTGGTAACGGACAGGTTATCACGGATGCGATCGTTCACTCGGGCTTCGACGGCGTCCATCACGGATCTTGCCGGAGCCTTGGACCACTGGAAATCGAAGCGCAGACGGTTCGGAGCGTCCTCGGATCCACGCTGGGTGGCCTGCGGGCCGAGTTCCTCGCGCAGAGCCTTATGAACCATGTGGGTGGCGGTGTGGGAACGCGCGATGGCACCACGACGGTCGAGGTCGATGTTGGCGTTGACCTCGGCGCCCACCACCAGCGTGCCTTCGGTCAGGCGGCACTGGTGCACGATGAGGTCCTTGATTGGTTTCTGCACATCATCGACTTCAAGCACGGCACCGTCGTCGGAAAGGATCTCACCTTGGTCGGCGAGCTGGCCACCGGCCTCCGCATAGAACGGAGTACGGTCGAGGATGACCTCGATGTTGGCCGGACCGGTGACGGCAGGTACGGAACCCTTGCCTTCCTGCATGATGCCGATCACGCGGGCGCGCGCCGACATATCGGTGTAGCCCAGGAAGTCAATCGGCTGGACAAGCGTTTTCTTGAAATCGTCATAGACGGACAGATCCACATTGTGCCGCTTCTTCAACGCATCGGCACGGGCACGGCTCTTCTGTTCGGCCATGAGCTCGCGGAATTTGGCCTCATCGACCTTCACGCCCTGTTCCTCGGCCATTTCAAGGGTCAGCTCGATCGGGAAGCCGTAGGTGTCGTGCAGCTTGAAAGCGTCATCACCGGAAACGACGGTCTTGCCGGACTCCTTGGCCTTGGCCACGGCCAGGTCGAAGATCTCGGTGCCGGACTCGAGGGTACGACGGAATGCGTCCTCCTCGCCGTAGGCGGATTCGGATACCTCGTGGAATGTGCTCTCCAGCTCCGGATAGCTCGGGACCATGGCCTCCTTGGAGACGGGGAACAGGGTCGGCAGCACCGGATCGGTCACGCCGAGGGCGCGCATGGCCTTGACGGTGCGGCGCAGCAATCGGCGCAGCACATAACCACGGCCGTTGTTGGACGGACGCACACCGTCTGACATGATCATAAGGGCGGACCGCACATGGTCGGCGACCACGCGGAACTTGACGTCCATGGCCTCATCGTCGCCGTAGGTACGGCCGGATAGCTTCTGGGCGGCCTCGATGACCGGGAAGACCTCATCGGTCTCGTAGATGTTCTGCTTGCCCTGCAACAGGTAGGCGAGACGCTCCAGACCGGCGCCGGTATCGATGTTCTTGTTCTCGAGCTCGCCGACGATATGCAAGTCGGTCTTGGACTTGACGTTGTCGACCTCATAGTTTTCGAACACGAGATCCCAGATCTCGATATAACGGTTTTCATCGGCGATCGGGCCGCCCTCGACGCCGTATTGAGGTCCACGGTCAACGTAGATCTCGGAGCAAGGGCCACCCGGGCCGGGGCCGCCGGTGGTCCAGAAGTTGTCTTCCATGCCCATGATCTGGATATGCTCTGGATCGACGCCTTCGTTCTTCCACATCGAGCGGGCTTCCTCGTCATCGGTGAAGGTGGTCATCCACAGCTTTTCCGGATCGAAGCCGTAGCCGCCCTGGTCCTGCGGGGTGGTCAGCAACTCATATGCGTAATGGATGGCCTCCTCCTTGAAGTAATCACCGAAGGAGAAGTTGCCGAGCATCTGGAAGAAGGTGCCATGACGGGTGGTCTTGCCGACCTCGTCGATGTCCAGGGTACGCACGCACTTCTGGTTGGAGGCCATACGGTTCTTCGGCGGAGTCTGCTCGCCCATGAGGTACGGGATGAACGGGACCATGCCTGCGATGGTGAACAAGGTGGTCGGATTCGGCGAGATCAGCGACGCGGAAGGCACGATAAGGTGATCATGCTTCTGGAAATAATCAAGGTAGCGCTTCGCGATTTCAGAAGTGCGCATGTGAGATTGAGCTCCTTTATTGCCGGAGGGTCTGATGCCCTCCGAACGTCTTGTACAAATGTTGCCTATACGGATTGAAGCGCGAAGATCAGTCGATCTTGTCGGCATATCTGGCGTTAAGTTCAGCCTCGCGGGCTCGACGCGTGGCATTGAACTCGTTGACCAATCCTTCAAGCGTGCGTACGGTCACGTGGTCCTGATCAGGGCCGAGCAGGAACTGGCGCGCCACGTCAGGCGTATTGGCCTTGATATAGGCCTGCGCCTTGGTGACGGCCATGACTCCGATGCCTACACCCAGGGAAATCCAAAAGAGACGTTTGAACATCACTCCCCCTTGTTCTGGGCACGGTCGGCGGTCCGATTGTTCATGAAGGACTGTGCCGTGGACTTCAGAGCATAGACGGCCGAAGCGATCTTAATGACCGGTTTGCCAAGGAAGGATCCATAAAGGTCGGTCAGGGCGCCCACATTGTTGGCCGTGGTCGAGGCTGCCGCGGAGATCTTGTTGACATCCTCCAGTGACTTATTGACCTGCTGTACGGTGGTCACACTTTCGTCAAGCGCCGGAATCGCATGGTCTCCGGTGTCCTTGACGGTCTGCGCGATCTGATCGAACAGCTTGCCCAGACGGATCAACGGGTAGATCATGAAACCGGCGAGAATCGCGAACGCGATTGCCGCAATCAGACCGGCGATTTCTCCAACACCCATCATGTACCTCTTTTCTGTCCCACGGTGACCCGCGAACACAATACCCGCCTAACAGTAGTCAAAAGCCACGACGGAAGGCAAATTCGTTCACTGGTTATATGAAATGACGGTCACTGCCTGATCGATTGGTTGTTCCGTGTCGAAATCAAGGCTGGTGACCGACCCGTTTGCCGGTCGTTCGCTGAGGTCATAGCCTTCGGGCGCATAACGATGCATCAGACTCAGCAAGGTATTGCCATGAGAAATCTGCAGCACATGATCGCCGTCCTTCAGCAACGGATTTGCGGCGATCAGCGAAAATCCCCCCTCGACGCGTTCCCAGTATTCGGCATCGGACTCGGCGTCATGGAACGGATCGGCCTCTTTCAGAAAGTCACGGGTGGCCGCAAGGCCGAACTTCGCCACGATGTCATTGTAGTTCTTGGCCCCGTGAGGCCCGCCGGCAGCAGTCCATGCGACGCTCATGTCCTGTCCCTCGAAATATCCATAGAACTGTTCGCGCAAATGCATGTCGCTGATCAACGCCGGACGGACATGCCCTGCCAACTCATTCATGTCGAGAATGCGCTGCGCGGTTATCTGGGCGCGCGTGGTGTCGGAACAATAGGCGGCGGCGAAATCGTAATCGCGCAACTTGGTTGCAGCCTTGTCGGCATCGGCGATGCCGGACTGCGTCAGTGGCGAATTCGACCACCCTTGCAGACGGTTGTATCGATTGAAGAACGTCTGTCCGTGACGGACGAGATGGAGATGAAGCAACATGCTTTCATGCTACCCGCTGAAGTGGGAGAAACGCATGCACTACGATGGGATTATGAGTCATTTCATTTCACGTTGGCTGGTTTTGACCATAGCGGCCGGGGTCATGGTCGCCCTGCTGCCCGGCATGCATGCCATCGGAGACCCTCCGATTCTTGGCATCGGGGCGTTCGCACTGTTCATGGCACTGATCAATGCTTCGATCAAACCGATCGTGCATGCCATAGCGTTGCCGTTTTCCATTCTGTCGTTCGGTCTGATCGCCCTGATCATCAACTGGCTGTTCATGCAGCTCGCCTCCTGGCTGGCCATGAGCCTGTTCGACGTGGGCGTCGTCATCGACGGCTTCTGGTGGTCCGTCATCGGTTCGCTGATCATGTCGATCGTATCCACCATCGTCGGCGGCATTATCGGCGGCATGTTCGCGGACTGATCAGCACCTGCGGAATCCCCGCAGATAACGCAGATAGCAAAGAGCCTCGCGGCCATAACGGCGGCGAGGCTCTTGCTGTATGTCCTTATACTGTATGTTCTTACAGTATGTGAATCCAGATCAGCGGGCGTAGAATTCGACCACGTACTGGATGTTGACCTGCACCGGGATTTCCTCGGCTTCAGGCTTGCGAGTCAGGGTGGCCTTCAGGGAAGGCAGGTTGACGTCCAGGTAGCCCGGGACCGCCGGCAGCACATCGCGGTGCACGCCTTCGGCAGCAATCTGGAACGGAACCATGGTCTGGCTCTTGGCCTTGACCTGAATGGTCTGGCCAGGCTTGACGCGGTAGGACGGGCGGTCGACGATGTTGCCGTCGACGAGAATGTGACGGTGGACCACGAACTGACGGGCCTGGGCGGTGGTGCGAGCGAAGCCTGCACGCAGAACCAGGGCGTCAAGACGGGTCTCGAGATCGGTCAGCATGGCGTTACCGGTCTGGCCGGCGGTGTGGGTGCCCTTCTCGTAAGCGGCGCGAAGCTGCTTCTCGGAAATGCCATACTGAGCGCGAAGACGCTGCTTCTCGCGCAGACGCACTGCGTAATCGGATTCAGTGCGGCGGCGGGTGCGGCCGTGCTCACCCGGAGCATACGGACGCTTTTCGAAGATGCGCTGAGCCTTAGGGGTCAGAGCGATGCCGAGGGCGCGGGAAAGACGCACCTGACGGCGAGAACGCTGAACGTTCGTCATTGGTTTAATCCTTTGTTTGTTCTGTCGTTGTCTGAACGGAACGCGCGTCGATCACTCGACCCGCGCTGAGCCAGCCTCTCCAGTGCTTCCTTCGCGGCAAGCGCGAACGGCAACCTTCGACAAGGTCGGCCGCCGACCCACTGATGGGCTAAGACTCCAGACGGCATACGTCTACAAGACGCACACCAATCGTCAATGATACACACAGGGGCGGGACTAGCATCGAACAGCCTGGCATTCGGCATGTCTTGCCCTATGCCTCGCTCAGCACTCCCCTATCCATGCGGAATACGTAGTCCACATATGCCAGAGCGTCCGGGTCATGCGTGACCATCAACACAGCGGTACCGCCATTCGCGACATCCCGTAGCAGCCGCATGACGATCGCGGTGCTTGCCGCATCCAGATCACCGGTGGGTTCATCGGCAATGAGCAACTTCGGCCGATTCATCAACGCGCGTGCGATGGAGACGCGACGCATCTCACCGCCGGAGAGCTCCTTCGGATAACAGTCGGCCAGATCGGCGATTTCCAGCATTTCCAGCAACTCACGGGCACGCCCGACAAGACGGTCGGAAGAACGGACGGCCGTATCCGTGACGATCGGTGCCGCCGCGATTACATCTGGCAGACCGTCGTCCACCTGCGTCTGGCCGGAAGGCATCTTCTCGGCATCATCGTTCTCCTGAGCATCATCGTTGCCATCGATCTCTTGATTGCCGGGCTCGAGTACCGCCGGAAGAATCACGTTATCGATTACGGTGAGATTCGGCAGCAACGTCTGACTCTGCGTCACGAATCCGATCACCCGGTTGCGTATCGCCGACATCTGTCTGTCACGTAAGGCGACGATATTCCGCCCATCAAGCGTGATCGTGCCGTCAGTAGGACGCAGCAATCCGGTAATGAGGTTGAGCAACGTACTCTTGCCGTTGCCGGAACGCCCCACGATGGCGATGAATTCACCTTCCCTCAGAATGAGGTTCACATGGTCGACCGCCGCGAACGGCTTGCCACGGCGCGTGAATTCGCGGGTCAGATCGTGCAGCTCCAATACGTTCATGCTCACTCCCCCTCCCTCAACGTCAGATAGGTTTCCGGTGCGGACAGTTTCACCGCGGTGGCGATGGATGCGATCACACCGGTAATCACCGCGAATACGAAACTCACGGCAATCAGCAGCATTACGTTCCACACGCCGGATTGCAGATAAGGCAGCTCCAACTGTCTGCCGATCAGCGTGTTGAAGGGGAAGATCGCCAGCGAAGCGAGCGCCACGCCGATTGCACCGCCCAATGCGCCGATCATGACGGATTCCCTGATGATGATGCCCACCAATGTGGAGCGCGTGGCTCCCATGATGCGGTACGCGGCGAATTCACGTTTGCGCTCATTCATGGCGGAGGCGAATACCGCAAGCAGTACGATCAGCCCCATGATCCAGAACACGGCCACGAAAATCGTCACATATCCCACGATGACCGTCAGATTGTTCTTGGTGGTTGCGGTGATGCCGCCCGGATAGACATAGCCAAGGCCTTTGAGTCCCGTGGCTTTGGTGATGTTAGAGGCGACCTGCTGTGCGGAATAGCCATCCTTGACCTTGATCAGGATGGCGGAGACCGCTTTGTCGGCATATTCCTGCGGAATGGCAGGATGCCCGACCTTCGCGGAATAGGAAACGACGTCGGGGACGGTGTTCATATTGACGAATACGGAATTGTCAAGTGACGTACCCGTGTTCGCCAGCTGCGCGGCGACCGGGAATTCGTGCCCATACAGCTTGACGGTGTTGTTTCCGGATACGTTGATGCTGGCTCCGGCGATGATCTGGCCGTCTTCGAGCACACCGTCGAATTGCGAGCCGATCCATGGGGTGATGACGAAATCGGTTTGCGGGTTGAAGCCGATGATCTGCACCTTGTCGTCGCAACATGCGGCGGCCAGCGACGAAATGTAGGTCTGTGCGGTGATTTCGTCGATGCCGTCGGCCTTCGATACCTCGTTTTCGATGTCGTTGGTGAAGTAGAAGGTACTCGATCCGCTATTCGTCAGCAACGCCTCGGCTTCGTTTTTCGTATTCTGCGGGGTAACCATCAGATCGGCGCCCATACGTTCCTGCATGCTGTTCAATCCCGCTTCAAGGTTCATCGACAGCAGGGAGCCTCCGTAAAAGGCGACGGTGAGCATGGTGACCACGATGACGAGGGCCGTGGTCCGAAACGGCTTGCGCCTGAGATTCGTCACAGGCAGGCCGGCAAGGGTGACATGATTCATATCAGCGATGCTTTGCCGGCTTCAGGTCAAGGTATGCGGCGATGACGGAGAATACCGTGGTGAGTACGCCCAGCACAACCAGCGTAGGCAGCGTCACCATGTGGCAATGCATCATCGCGCCCTTGCACACGCCGATCAGCACGGTCGGTACCAGAATCACCAGCACGCCCAGTACGGCGTTGGCGATGTCCAGACCGGCGCGGGTCGCTTCGGCGACAAACAGACCGATGATGGCGAGCAGTGCGATGACGATGCCGATGCCGAGCGCTGCCTGCGCGGTGTAATGGCAGGCCATCGGCATGTCCGTGACCTCGCACACATGGGCGAAGGTTCGCGGGGCGACGGCGATCAGCACGCCAAGGACGAACTGCGCAATGGCTGCGAAAAGTTTCTTGTTCATGATTTCCTCTCGACAAATAATCAGGCAACGCCCGATTATCGCAGTGTTGACCATGAAAGAAAAGTCTTGACTTTTCACGTTCGTAGTGATAAAGCGCCTGTCGAAAGCTCTCAGAGCTTTTCGACAGCTGAACCGTCAAACGGGGAACCCAGTGGGTTCCACGTAGGTGAAGTGAGCGGCACCGCCGCGAAGGGCGCCTGTCGAAAGCTCTCAGAGCTTTTCGATAGGCGCCACGCGCAGCATCAGCCGCTTGATGCCATCCGTGCCGAAATCCACGGTGATAACGGAATTGCGGCCCTTGTCCTGCGTATCGACGATGGTGCCCAAGCCATACTGGTCGTGCGTGATCTTGTCTCCGATATGGAAATCCTCGATATTGAGGTTATTGTCCTTGCTCAGTGCGGAGGCGGGTGTGGTTCTCGGTTTGTCAAGCGCCTTCGGTTTGGTGTGACGGGTAGTCACCTTGCCGGCCTTAGCGAACTTGCCGGAACCGTAGGAAGACGATCCGTACGAGGATCGCGAACTCGAACCGTATGTGGCACGGCCCGAACCGTAGGACGAGCCACCACGGGAGGATGACGAGCCATATGACGATCCTCCATACGAAGAGCGAGAACCGTATGAGGTCGTTCCACCATAGGATCCGCCACGTGAGCCATATCCGGAGCCGCCGAACGACGAGGTGCCGAAGTCGTCATCGCCCCAACCGCCGAATTCGTCGTCATCGTCGAAGCCGCTCTGCCAACCGCCGCGCATGCGTTCCATGCCGGCTTCCTTACGCTTCCAATCGATGAGATCCTCCGGAATTTCATCGAGGAACTGGCTTGGCATCATTTCGTTGGCCTGTCCCCATTGCGCACGCACCGCCGCTCGGGTCACATACAGACGCCTTTTCGCACGGGTGATGCCCACATAGGCAAGACGACGTTCCTCGGAAAGCTCACTCGTATCTTCCATGGCTCGTGAATGAGGGAAGGTGCCCTGCTCCATGCCGGTGAGGAACACGACCGGATATTCAAGGCCCTTGGCGGTATGCAGGGTCATCATCGTGACCTTGCCGGAATCCTCGTTCTCACCGGGCAACTGATCGGAATCCGCCACCAATGCGGTGGTTTCCAGGAATCCCGCCAATGTGGCGTCCGGCGTGTTCTGTTCGAATTCCGCCGCTACGGATTGCAGCTGCGAAAGATTATCCACGCGTGAGGCGTCCTGCGGATCTTCGGAGCGTTGCAGTTCCTCCAGAAGTCCGCTTCTGGACAGCACCTCCGCCACCACTTCGGATGGTTTGGCGTCATGGGCCTTCGCAAAGTCGACCAATTCGTGCATCAGGTCGCGGAACGCTCCCAATGGCTTCGCCGTTCGTCCGGTCATGCCTTCGATCTGGTCAAGATGTTCGATGCCGTCGAAGAACGTCGTGCCATGCCGATCCGCATACATGGCGACCAGCCCTTCCGCACGGGCGCCCAGCCCTCGTTTCGGCACGTTCAGGATGCGACGCATGTTCACGTCGTCGGCGGGGTTCACGATGGCCTGCAAATATGCGATGGCGTCCTTGACTTCTCTGCGTTCGTAGAATTTGGTGCCTCCTACCAACTGGTATGGCAGGTTGGCGTTGATCATCGCCTCTTCCAGCGAACGCGATTGCGCGTTGGCCCGGTACATGATGGCCATGTCGCTGTAGGCGATGCCTTCCTCCGTATGCAGCCTTGTGATTTCGGATGCGATATAGCCGGCCTCCTGCTGCGCGTTGTCGGCTGCATAGCCGATGATCGGATCGCCTTTGCCGAGTGCGGTCCACAGTTTCTTCGGCTTACGGTTCTCGTTCTTCGCGATCACCGCATTCGCCGCATCCAGAATGGTCTGCGTCGAACGGTAGTTCTGTTCGAGCATGATGGTCTTCGCGTTCGGGAAGTCCTCTTCGAAATCCTGGATGTTGCGGATGTCGGCGCCGCGGAAGGCGTATATGGACTGATCGGAGTCACCGACGACGGTAACCCAGGAGGGTCCGACCCGGCCCGCGCCCGTGGCATGCGGATCGGCCTGCTCGCCCGAATCGATGCCGGAGAGTTCACGCACCAATACGTATTGGGCGTGATTGGTGTCCTGATACTCGTCCACGAAAATGTAACGGAATTTGTGCCGGTAATAATCGCTCGCTTGCGGGCACGTTCTGAACAGTTCGACGGTGCGCATAATCAGATCGTCGAAGTCCACGGCGTTGGCCTGGGCCAGACGGTACTGGTATTCGGAGTACACCACGGCGAACAGTTCCTCGACGTTGTCGAACCGTCCCAGCTGGTAGCCGCGTTGCCCCGGCCGGTAATCGGCGGCATAGGTCTTGAGCTGGTCCTTCCACGAGATCAGTGAGTTCTTGTAGTCGGAGATCTTGCCGAGAATCATGCGCGGCGTATAGCGCTTCAGGTCAATGTTCAGATCGGCGCCGATCAGCTTGATCAGTCGTTCACTGTCAGCGGTGTCATAGATGGAGAATCCGGATTTCAGGCCAATCTGGTCGCCGTCGCGTCGCAGGATGCGCACGCAGGCGGAATGGAACGTCGAAATCCACATGCGTTCGGCTTCCGGTCCGACAAGTGCGGCGAGACGTTCCCTCATCTCGGCCGCGGCCTTGTTGGTGAAAGTAATGGCGAGAATCTGGCTTGCCCAGATGCCATGAGCCAGAAGCCATGCGATACGGCGTGTCAGCACACGGGTCTTGCCTGATCCCGCACCTGCGCCGATAAGCAATGCCTGACCGTAGTACTTCACCGCTTCGCTCTGCTGCGGATTGAGATCCTTGATCAACGTTTGCGGATCGCACAAGACGGGTCCCATGTTCTGCTGCACCGGTTCCACTTTCCTTCTCGACATCGTATATTCGCGGAATACATATCTACCACACGCGCAGGTCAGAGGAAGACGTTCGGATAGTCAATTGACGCGCGTATATTGACTGCCATATGCGGCTCGCCGCATGCCACCTACCATGCTGCGTTCGCAGCCGACAACACCTAAGGGGATTCATGAAGGAGCTTGAAGAGCGCATTCGCGAACAGGGTACCGTCAAGCCGGGCGACGTGTTGAAGGTCGACGCCTTCCTCAACCATCAGTGCGATGTGGAACTGTTCGATCATATGGGCGCCGCCTGGGCCGAGCATTTCCAAGACAAGACCATCACCAAGATTCTGACCATCGAGGCTTCCGGCATCGGCATCGCCTGTGTGGCGGCCCGTCATTTCGGCAATGCACCGGTGGTGTTCGCCAAGAAGGCGCAGTCCATTAACCTTGACGGCGATCAGTACACCACCACCGTCTATTCCTTCACCAAGCAGAAGGAATTCCCCGTCATCGTCTCCAAGCGTTACCTCAATGAGGGCGATCATGTGCTGCTTATCGATGATTTCCTGGCCAATGGCAAAGCATTGAGAGGCCTGATTGAGCTGTGTCATAAGGCAGGTGCCGTGGTGGAGGGCATCGGCATCGCCGTGGAGAAGGGTTTCCAAGGTGGTGGCGACAAGCTCCGCGAGGAAGGCTATGACGTCGATTCGCTGGCGATCGTGGAATCGATGGATTCCCAGACCGGTTCCATTACATTCCGCGCATAGTCGTTTCGACTCACACGATTGCACTGCACAACGCTCATTCATGAATTAAGAGAGGATTTACTGTGAGCGAAGAGAAGAACATCACGAAGACGAGTGTCTCGTTCGAGGCGTTGAGCAGCCTGGACGCACCCGTATCGTTCTGGAAGGGCATTCCGTTCGGCCTGTAGCACGTCATGGCCATGTTCGTGGCCAATCTGGCACCGATTTTTCTGGTGGCCTCGGCCGCCAAGATGGATGCCGCGCAGTCGGCCACGATCATTCAGGCCGGTCTGCTGGTGGCCGGCCTGGGCACCTGCCTGCAGCTGTATGGCCTGTGGCTGATCGGTTCCCGTCTGCCGATGGTCACCGGCATTTCATTCACCTATGTCGCCGCCGCCATGTCGATCGCCCAGAATCAGGGCTATGGCGCCGTCGCCGGTGCGGTCGTGCTCGGAGGCCTGTTGGAGGTCGTGCTCGGTTTGACGGCCAAATATTGGCGTCGTTTCGTGCCTCCGATCGTATCCGCGATTGTGGTCACGTCCATCGGCTTCTCCCTGCTGTCCGTCGGTGCCACCAGCTTTGGCGGCGGTTCCGGCGCGAAGGATTTCGGTAGCTGGCAAAATCTTACGCTCGGTCTGATCTCGCTGGTGGCATGCCTCGCGTTCCAGTTGCTGATGAAGGGCACCGCCAAGCAGCTGTCCGTGCTGTTCGGCCTGGTTGTCGGCTACGTGGTTGCGATTGTCATGGGCAAGGTCGATTTCTCCGGTTTCTCGAGCCTGCAGGTGGTGTCGGTCCCTCACTTCATGCCGTTCCAGCTTGAGTTTGATCCGGGTGCGATCATTTCCTTCGCATTGCTGTATGTGGTCTCCTCCGTGGAAGTGCTTGGTGATACCGCAGCCCTCACCAAGGTGGGTCTCGACCGTCAGCCCACCGACAGGGAAACCGCCGGCGCCATCGCCGGTGATGGTCTGATCTCCTCCGTCTCCGGACTGTTCGGCTGCCTGCCGCTGACCTCCTTCGCGCAAAACATCGGTCTGGTGGCCATGACGAAGGTCATCAACCGCAAGGTGATTCTTTCGGGTGGCCTGATCCTGGTGCTGGCCAGCTTCGTGCCGGCAGTGGCAGAAGTGTTCAATTCCCTGCCGCAGGCCGTGCTTGGCGGCTGCACCATCATGATGTTCGGCAACATCATCCTGTCGGGCTTCCAGATGATCTCCGAAGCGGGGTACACGCAGCGCAACATCACCATCGCCGCGCTGAGCCTGACCATCGGCATCGGCTTCACGCAGGTCGGCGACATCTTCACCAACTTCCCTCCGCTGTTCCAGTCGATCTTCGCATCCAACTGCATCGCGGTAGCGTTCGTGGTCGCCGTGATTCTCAACGCGGTGCTACCGAGTGAGGAGCACTTCCTGTCCGCTCCGCAGCATCAGGAGGATTAAGGCTCAGCCTCATCGACAACGATCAGTAATATGAAGCCCCCGATCCGACCTCGGACCGGGGGCTTCGCTGTTTTTCACCGATCAATGGCCTTGCTTGATCCAGCGCTGAATCGCATCCTTGACGGTTTGAGCGTAGATGGTGTTGGTCACTCCCGGATGGATGCCGTCTCCGGCAAGCTCGTCGGCATGGGCTGAAATCGCCGCATCCCAGTCCACCAACACCACATCGTCGCTGTGCGCCTCAGCGAATCGCCGCAGCGTGTCATTGGTGCCAGGAACCCATGACACCGGCGCATGCGCATTGATAAGCACCAGTACATGTTCCGGTCCGATATCGTCAAGAATGTCATTCAATTGGTCATCCGTCACCACGGAATTGGTGGCCAGCCCGATCAACACCCACTGGCGCAGCCCATCGGACTGCCCTTTTGCCTGATCGATAAGACCCTGTGCCTTAAGCATTGAGCGCGAGGTTTCGGCATCCACCGTGATTCCAGGAAATACGGACTGTAGACCCTTGCTGGAAGCCAACATCACGGAATCGCCGATTGCCGTCATTTGGTGCCCGGACGGCATCGTATGCACGGGCCTTTTCGGCCTTGGAACCTTACGTCTGTCCAAGACGTCATGTCGCCGCTGACGTTGCAACATTCTGGCATTGGCTTCCAACGAAGTCTGAACGCCGGTCTGCGCAGGCGCATTGGCAACGGCATATCCGGCAAAACTCCACGTACAGGTCAATACGAGCACGGTGGCCCACAATCGTAGGCCGTTATCCGAATCAAATGTGTCTGTCGGGCGAATCAGCGCGATGAAACCGGCACGGGCCACCGGGCGCTCAAACAGCATCCATGAAAGGACCGCGAATACGGCGGTCAGCATGACGGTCACCGCCAGTGTACGATCGGCATATCGCGCACCCCACTGCGGGAACACGGCCCGCACGAGCAGCCATAACGGCCAATGCCATAAGTAGATGCCGTAGGAATAACGGCCGATCATGGCAAGCGGTCTGAACACCAGCAAGTCCTGCATCCATGATCCGAAGGGAATGGAGCCGGCTATCAATACTACGGACAGTGTCGAAGCTGACGCAATGGCGAAGCGGAAAGACATGGCTCCTTGACCGATATGACGCATCATCCACAGCAACGCCAATAACGCTACGAATGCGGCAATCGGACCGATCCGTCCCCAACGTGCGTGAATACGGTCCATCAGCTGTGTTTCGGAGACACGGCCGTTGCCGTGCCTGAGTAGCATCAGCGCCCAAGCGAATGCGGCGCCGAGCCATAATCCCATGGCATGCGTATCGGAGCCGAAATACACGCGTGTGGGATCGTCGTCGATGTGGTACCGCAGTTCCATGGACAGGGCGCTGCATATGGCCAATCCGGTCAATACGAATACGGGAATCCACCGATGGAGGCTTTTCAACAACACGTACACCGCAATCGGCACCAGTAAGTAAAACTGCATGAGTACGGACATGAACCACATATGCCGGAACATGTCGGGATTCATTTGCGCGAAATAACTGCTTCCGCTGCTGATGGCGTACCAGTTGTAGCAGCCGAGCAACACGGTGAGTATCTGATTGCGTATACCGACAAGCATGTCGCGATTGATGAACCACGCCATGGCCACCGTGATGGGAATCAGCGCCAGCAACGCCGGGTATATTCGCCGAAACCGTTTGAGATAATACTCGCCCCAGCCGATGCCCCTGCCGGCATCGATACGTCGTAGCAGCGAAGAGACAATCAGGAAACCCGAAATGGTGAAGAACACATCGACGCCAAGGAATCCTCCGGGCAGGACGCCCTGATCGCAGTGGTAGAGCACTATCGCGATCAGGGCGATGCCCTTCAGCCCATCCAAACCGACAAATCGTCGTCCAACCACGAAAAACCGCTTCCTTCGAAAGAACACATGCACGCCATCAAGCGTGACCTTCGTATCGTACTACCATGCGTCCCTCATTCATACGATGCGATGAACGCAACGAGCGGTCTCACATCGGACCAGCAATCATCCGAAAAACGAAACCGTGTTTCGAATGCGATCGACAATGCGACTGCATTCGAAACACGGTCTCACGAACGAGGTCTCCCCTATATTTGTGAGGAAACGCCTCTCATCACTTGGAGAAGGTGTTGCCGTAGGTGTCCTGGCCGGCATCGGCGATAGCGGCGGACTTGCGGGCGATGGCCAGCTCCTCGTTGGTCGGGATGACGCAGATGGTGATCGCGGAATCCGGAGTGGAAATGATGCGCGGCTCCTTGGAGCGGGTCGCATTCTTCTCCTCATCCAGCTTGACACCGAACGGAGCGAGCTTGTCGCACACCATCTTGCGCACGATGTCATCGTTCTCGCCAACGCCTGCGGTGAAGGTGATCACATCCACGCCACCCATCTGGGCGGTGTAGTTGCCGATGTAGCCGACGATGCGGTGCACGTAGACGTCCAGCGCCAGCTTGGCGTCCTCATTGCCTTCGCCGACCAGACGATGCACTTCACGCAGGTCGCCGTAGCCGGTCATGCCCATCATGCCGGAACGCTTGTTGAACAGGGCATCCAGCTCGTCCACGTTCATGTGGGCGTTACGGATCAGATGGAAGACGACGGCCGGATCGATGTCACCGGTACGGCCACCCATCATGAGGCCTTCCAGCGGGGTCAGACCCATGGAGGTCTCGACCGGCTTGCCGGAGATTTCGGCGGAGGCGGAAGCACCGTTGCCGATGTGCAGCACGATCTGCTTCAGGCCCTCGGCAGGCTTGCCGATGACGGCCGGCACCACGGAGGAGATGAACTCGTGGGAGGTGCCGTGGGCACCGTAACGACGGATGTGGTACTGGTCGGCGATCTCCTTGTTCAGCGCGTAGGTGCTGGCCGCCTTCGGCAGCTGGAAGAAGAAGGAGGAATCGAACACGAAGATCTGCGGAACATCCGGCAGCAGGGAGCGCATGACTTCGGCGCCCTTGGCCTCCGGGCCGTTGTGCAGCGGAGCGAGCACGGCAAGATCCTTGACCTGATTAATGGTCTTGTCGGTGACCAGGGCCGGATCCGGGAAGAGGGAGCCACCCTGAACGACACGATGGCCGACGGCGACGATGCCGGCTTCGTCCAGCTTCGGACCGAACTCATCGAAGAAGCCGAGAACGCGCTTCAGACCCTGCTCGTGGTCGTGAATCGGCTCTTCCAGCTCATGCTTTTCACCGTTGAACTCGTGCTTGTAGTGGCCGTCAACCGGCTCGCCGATCTTCTCGACCAGGCCGGAAGCAATACCTTCACCGGTTTCAAGATCAACCAGCTGATACTTGATAGAGCTGGAACCGGAATTGATGACAAGGACGGTTTTCGCCATTGTGGGCATCCTCCATGTGTTATATCGATGTGCCGCTTACGCGACTTTCCAAAACCTTAGATTACTCGTTGCTTGCTACAAAATGCCGTATTACTGGGCTTCGATGGCCGTCAGGGCAACGGTGTTGATGATGTCCTGCACGGTGGCGCCACGGCTCAGGTCGTTGACCGGACGATTCAGCCCCTGTAGCACCGGACCGACCGCCACCGCGCCGGAAGAGCGCTGCACGGCCTTGTAGCCGATGTTGCCGGCGCACAGGTCCGGGAACACGAACACGTTAACGTGTCCGGCAACCGGATCGCCCTTAGCCTTGGTTGCGGCTACGGTCGGCGACCAGGCGGCATCGAACTGGATGGAACCGACCACGGCCAGTTCAGGAGCCTTGTCCTTGACGATTGCGGTGGCTGCCTCGACCAAATCGACATCCGGGCCCTTGCCGGAGCCGAGCGTAGAGTATGAGAGCATGCCGACTTTCGGTTCCAAACCGAATGCTTTGGCGGTTTCGGCGGACTGGATGGCGATTTCCGCCAGCTGTTCGGCGTTCGGATTCAGGTTGATGGCACAGTCGGAGAATACGGCCACATGATCCTTGAAGCACATGAGGAACGCACCGGAAACCAACGAGGTGCCCGGTTTGGTCTTGATGACCTGCAATGCCGGGCGAACCGTGTTGGCGGTGGAGTTGACGGATCCGGACACCAGACCGTCGGCCAGGCCGAGCACCACGAGCATGGTGCCGAAATAGCTGGCATCGGTCAGTTGCTTGCGCGCCTGATCTTCGGTCATGCCCTTCTTGGCGCGCAGTTCGCACAGCTTGGCGACCATCGGCGTGAGCACTTCCTCATCATCCATGGCTTGGAACTTCGCCTTGCTCAGGGATTTCAGACCCAGTTCCTCGCCTCGGGCCAAAATCGCGTTCTCGTCGCCCAAGATGATCAGGTCGACGACGTCACGCTCCAGTAGGTAATCGGCAGCCTTGATGATACGATCCTCTTCGCCTTCCGGCAGTACGATGGTTTTCCTGTCGGCCTTGGCCTTGCCTAGTAGGCTGTACTGGAAGGCATATGGCGTAGTCGGCACCTCGAACGGTGCGTCGATTGCCGCCAGAAGGTCGGCGGTGTCGACGTTGAAGGAGAACGCTTCGGAGGCCTTTGCGACGGCACCTTCCTCGCTGAAATCGACTGCGGGAAGCGTCCATACGGGAACCGGATAATCCGCGAATTCAGCATGCAGGGCTTCCGGCTGATCGTCTTTGCATCCGGTGATGAACACGCCGACGACCTTGGTGCCGGCCGCCTCGATGGTGGCGGTGGAAGCTTCGACGGTGAACCTCACCTGTTCCGGAGTACGGTTGATGGTACAGACGGCCAAAAGAACGGGGGCCTTAAGGTCGGCGGCGACATCGGCGTTGAATGCAAAAAGAGCGGGATCATTGACGGGGGATTTGTCGGTGCCCACGATGACGACGGCTTCGGGCTGTGCGGCCTCAATGGCCTCGGTATATGCGGCGACGATGTCGGCGCGAGAACCTGCCTTGTCTTCACGGGCGTGGCGTGGGCAGACGCCGACGGACTGTTCACGGGTCAGACCGGCGTTGCTAGCTTCAAGCAGGATGTCGGTGAACGTATCCTTGCGGCATACGGCCGGGCGGAACACTGCGGTCTTCTTGATGGACGCCAGTGCTGTGACGACTCCTAGGGCCACGACATTGCGACCGTTCGCGGCTTCAGGGCTGATGATGGTGACGCTGGTAAGACTCACGGTGTCTCCTATTCCTTCATTCATATGCATGGGTGACTGCGTTGTTCACACCATCAGCAATTGTAATGCGTGAACGATTATGAGTGCACCTATGTGGATCGGGGTGTCGGGGTCCATCTTATGTGCGCAATGTAAAGACCCCCGGGGGAACAAAGTCCCTCGGGGGTCTTATTCAAGCGATCAGGCTGTAACGCCTAGGCTCACTCGTTATCGCCGGCGGTTGCGGCGGTAGCGGAGACAGCACCCTGCTTGTTGGTGTTGACGCCGGAGTACACCCAGTCGGTGTAATCCGGGTGATCGTAGCCGTTGTCGACTGCGAACTGGAAGGCTTCCTTGCGGAAGGCCTCGAGCTCGTCGATCTTGTCGGCGTACTTGTCAGCGTCGATCATGCGCAGAGCTTCGGCAACGAGCTCGTAGCGATCGATGTTGTTCACGCGCACCATGTCGTACGGGGTGGTGGTGGAGCCCTGCTCCTCGTAGCCGTGGACGTTGAAGTTGTCGTGGTTCGGGCGATCGTAGATCAGACCACGCACGTCGCGGGCATAGGAGTGGTAGGCGAACAGGACCGGCTTGTCCTCGGTGAACAGGTCAGCGAAGTCGGCGTCGGAGATGGCTTCGTCATTCTCCTTGGTGGACTGCAGCTTGACCAGATCCACAACGTTGACGACCTTGAACTTGATACCCATGGCATCGAGCTTGTCGGCAGCGGCCATGATCTCCTGAGCCGGGACATCGCCAGCGGAGGCGAGCACGATCTGTGCTTCGTCGTTGGACTTGGCGGTGGAGGCCCACTCCCACTCGGCGGCACCCTTCTCGAGCTCGGCGCGAGCTTCGTCCAGGGGCAGCCAGGTGGCGGCCGGCTGCTTGCCGGCGATGATGGCGTTGATCATGTCGGTGGACTTGTAGCACTTCTCAGCCACGGCGAGCAGCATGTTGGAATCCACCGGGAAGTAGATGCCGATCACGTGATCGTTGTTGAAGCACTTGTTCAGCAGGACGGAGGTGACACCCGGATCCTGGTGGGAGAAGCCGTTGTGATCCTGACGCCACACGTGGGAGGAGACGAGCAGGTTCATGGAGGAGATCGGCTTGCGCCACGGGATCTCGCGGACGGTAGCCTCGAGCCACTTGGCGTGCTGGTTCAGCATGGAGTCGATCACGTGCACGAAGGACTCATAGGAGCTCCAGATGCCGTGACGGCCGGTGAGCAGGTAGGCCTCGAGGAAGCCTTCCATCTGGTGCTCGGAGAGCTGCTCGGTGACCTGACCGGTGACGGCCATGTGCTCATCAACCTGAGCGGACAGGTAGCCGGCGTCCCACTGCTTGTTGGTGACGTCGTATGCGGCCTGCAGACGGTTGGAAGCGGTCTCGTCCGGTCCGAAGATACGGAAGGAGTCCGGGTTGTTCTTGATGATGTCGCGGGTGTAGACGCCCAGACGACGGGTGGCCTCGAGCTGGCCCCAGCCGTGGCCGTATTCGGCGACTTCCTTGACCTCGTAGTCCTCGAGGGCCGGCAGGTTCAGCTCTTCGCGGATGCGGCCACCGTTGGCGTTCGGGTTCTCACCGATGCGCAGTTCGCCGGTCGGCATGAAGGCGGTGACTTCCGGCTTCACGGCGCCATTGGCGTCGAACAGCTCTTCCGGCTTGTAGGACTCGAGCCAGTTCTTGAGGACCTCGAAGTGAGCCTCGGTATCGCGGGCGGAAGCCAGCGGAACCTGGTGGGAACGCCAGGAACCTTCGGTCTTCTTGCCGTCGATGAACTTCGGGCAGGTCCAGCCCTTCGGGGTGCGGAAGATGATCATCGGGTAGAACGGACGAGTCATGTCGTCGGTCTGAGCGGCGGCCTTGATGTCGCAGATCTCGTCGAAGACGGTCTCGAACAGCTCGGCGAAACGACGGTGGATCGACAGGTGATCCTCGTTGTCGAAGCCGGCGACGAACTCATACGGCTCATAGCCCATGCCGTGGAAGAACTCGTGCAGCTCTTCGTCGGAGATGCGGGACAGGATGGTCGGGTTGGCGATCTTGTAGCCATTGAGGTGCAGGATCGGCAGCACGATACCGTCGGTGCGCGGGTTGACGAGCTTGTTGGACTGCCAGCCGGTAGCCAGCGGGCCGGTCTCGGCTTCGCCGTCGCCGACGATGGCCGGAACGAACAGGCTCGGGTTGTTCATCACAGCGCCATAGGCGTGAGACAGGGCGTAACCCAGCTCGCCACCTTCGTGGATGGAGCCCGGGGTCTCCGGAGCGTAGTGGGACGGGATGCCGCCCGGGTAGGAGAACTGGCGGAAGAACTTCTGCAGGCCAGCTTCATCCTTGGTGATGTTCGGGAAGTACTCGGTGTAGGTGCCGTCCAGGTAGGACTGAGCGGTACCAGCCGGGCCGCCGTGGCCCGGGCCCATGATGATCACGGTGTTCTGCTGGTGATCAGCGATGAGACGGTTGATGTGGCCGATGAGGAAGTTCAGGCCCGGGGTGGTGCCCCAGTGGCCGACCAGACGGTGCTTGACGTCTTCGCGGGTGAAGGGCTCCTTCATCAGCGGGTTGCTACGCAGATAGATCTGGCCGATGGAGAGGTAGTTGGCTGCACGCCAGTACTTATCCACACCTTCGATAGCTTCCTCGGAAACCGGAGCGTTCAGCTTCTTCCAAGGGGTGCCAATAACAGGACTCGTCATGTGTACTCCTGTACTCCTGCACTGTGTTGTGCGATTGTTTATTTTCATTAGGTCCTGAACCTCGCAAAACCTTGCGGTTGCGCGGCTGGTTCATTCCCAATCACTTGAGCATATTACGAGCGAGGTGCGACTTTTGGCTGTTTTTTTGCGACTGTGTGCGCAAATGTTGTTATTTTGATACAAACTGAGAGCTTTTATCGGGGCTTTTGTGAATACTCGCAGTATCATGAAAAGGGGTTATAAACGGCTCAATATCAACGATTTTCAATCGATTGAGACATATAGCCACGTTCGTTTTACGATGTTCACTCGCGGCGTGTTGAGTCGAACATAGTAAGCAATTGTGAGATTCGTTCACCTTATGTTTACAGCGTTTCCAATGTCGCCTTGCACCGCCACAATGGAGCCATTATCATTGTCGGTTTCTAATTACCTCGTACCAAGGGAGAGTGTTATGGCGACAGGTCCTGTGCTCGTTGTTGATTTCGGAGCCCAGTACGCCCAGCTGATCGCACGTCGCGTGCGTGAGGCCAACGTCTATTCGGAACTCGTGCCGCATTCCATGCCGGTAGACGAGATGCTGGCCAAGGATCCGCAGGCCATCATCCTTTCCGGCGGCCCGGCTTCAGTGTTCGAACCCGGCGCCCCGCGCGTGGACAAGAAGCTGTTCGAGGCTGGCGTCCCCGTGCTGGGCATCTGCTACGGCTTCCAGGCCATGGCCTATGCGCTGGGAGCGGATGTCGACAAGGCGGCTTTGGGCGAGTATGGCAAGACCGAGACCACCATCGATGAGGCTGAAGGCCTGCTCGAAGGCTCCCCTGCCGAGCAGAACACATGGATGAGCCACGGAGTGGCCGTCAAGACCGCTCCGGAAGGCTTCGAAGTGCTGGCACACACCGAAGGCGCCCCCGTCGCAGCCATGCAGGACGAATCCCGCAGGTTGTACGGCGTGCAGTGGCATCCGGAGGTCAAGCACACCCCGATGGGACAGCAGCTCATCGAAACCTTCCTGCACAAGTGCGCCGGCTTGCCGAACAACTGGGATGCCTCCGGCATCATCGAGGATCAGGTGAAGAAGATTCGCGAGAAGGTCGGCGACGCCCAGGTGATCTGCGGTCTGTCCGGCGGTGTGGATTCCGCCGTCGCCGCGGCGCTGGTACATAAGGCCATCGGCGATCAGCTCACCTGCGTGTTCGTTGATCACGGTCTGCTGCGTAAGGGCGAGGCCGAGCAGGTCAGGCACGATTTCGTCGAGGCCACGGGTATCAAGCTCATCGCGGTTGACGCTTCCGAGGACTTCCTCACCGCGCTGAAAGGCGTGAGCGAGCCGGAGAAGAAGCGCAAGATCATCGGCGAGAAGTTCATCCGTACTTTCGAAAAGGCCCAGCGTCAGGTCATCGAGGAAGCCGGCGCTTCCGGCAAGGAAGTCAAGTTCCTCGTACAGGGCACCCTCTACCCGGATGTCGTGGAATCCGGCGGTGGCGACGGTGCGGCCAACATCAAGTCGCATCACAATGTGGGCGGTTTGCCGGATGACATCAAGTTCCAGCTCGTCGAGCCTCTGCGCACCCTGTTCAAGGATGAGGTGCGCGCCATCGGCACCGAACTTGGCCTGCCGGACGAGATCGTCTGGCGTCAGCCGTTCCCGGGACCGGGCCTGGGCATCCGCATCATCGGCGAAATCACCAAGGAACGTTTGGACTTGCTACGCGAAGCCGATGCCATCGCCCGTGAGGAACTGTCAAAGGCCGGTCTGGATCGCGACATCTGGCAGTGCCCGGTCGTGCTCCTCGCCGACGTGCATTCCGTGGGCGTGCAGGGCGACGAGCGTACCTACGGTTCGCCGATCGTGCTGCGCCCGGTGTCTTCCGAAGACGCCATGACCGCCGACTGGTCGCGTATTCCGTACGACGTACTGGCTACCATCTCGACGCGCATCACCAACGAATGCCGTCAAATCAACCGCGTGGTACTCGACTGCACCTCCAAGCCGCCGGCAACCATCGAGTGGGAGTAAGCCGATAGGGCTTTGACCTGCACTTTTTAGTGCCGCACTGTGCCTCTGAGTTTCGTTTCGTACGAGGGTCACGGCAAAGCCACCAGCGACATTGGTGAGTAAAACCGATTATCGAGCCTCCGTTCCCGCGTTGGAACGGAGGCTTTTTCTTTGGCTTTTACTCCCTTTCACCTGCGATTTCGCCATTTACTCCCCGTGTTTTAAGACGACAAGACACGGGGCGGTATTCGGAGGAATGGGAGTAAGGATTTATCCCAAGTGAGTAGACGCGCGGTTTTTGTCCCCGAGGGCGAAACGGGGCCGTTTCGGGACCCGTGAAACTCAAATCGAACTCAATGGGCATTTTTGCGGTCTCCGTACGGCGTTTTCCCAGGTGGTTAATGGGGAGTAAAGAATCTCGCCGTCTCAATGAAAACGGGAGTAATCAGGGGAATGCCGCGGCGTACCGCCGTGTGCCGCCGTGTAAGCCACCGCGTCGTTTACTCCCCGGACATGCCGGAAATGCCTCCGCGTGCAACAGGGAGTAAAAACTCAGCATACTCAGGCGCGAGCGGAGCTCACCGCCTAGCCTGGCGTCCTGATTCGGTTGCGTTGATCGCGAAATGCAGAGAGCCGCTACAGCGAGGCTTTCCAGTCCTCGTATTCGTCGGCGTCAATCTCGCCGTTCTCGAGCTGCGCGCGCTTCTCTGCCCACAGCTCGATCGCCATCGCGGCTTTGGGCGCGTGCGGCGCCTTGGGGTTCAGGGAGAGGCCCGTGCCGTCGGCTGCGGGCACGATGCCGAAGGAGTCCTCGAGCCGCACGAGCAGCGACATGAGGTCGCCCGCGGTCTCGACGCCGTAATCCTTGAGCGCGTTGACAGACACGCCGAGCGCCGCGGAGATGGACTCGAGCAGCTCGGGCTTGACGGCGCGGATGCCGCTCTCGTAGTGGCGCACGGCCCCCTCGGTCAGACCGACCGCCTCGGCGAGCTGAGCCTGCGTCATGCCGCGCGACTTGCGGTACCGCCTTATGTTCTCGCCTACGGACATGCGCCCTCCTCCTGGAATTATGTACTCGCACATCTTATCAGCGTACGCAAATGTACGCAATTCTATTGACAGTACGGATTCGTACGTTTACTCTCAATCTGTAAACCGTACGTATCCGTACGCTATTGATGGGAGGAGCCATGGACGAGAAGGTGGCGAAGACGCCGAGGCCGCACATGCTGGACGCCGACGAGGTCGCGGAGCTGCTGAGGATCAAGAAAGGCAGCGCCTACGAGGTGATCAGGAAGATAAATGCCGAGCAGGAGGCGCGCGGGCGCGTGGTTATCCGCGGACGCGTTCGGAGCGACGTCTTCGACGCCCTGTACTTCCCGGAGGTGGACTGACATGCCCGTGTACAAGGATGGCAACAACGGCACGTTCTACGTGCAGTGCTACTACCGCGACGCCCGCGGCTCGAAGCGCCACAAGACGAAGCGCGGCTTCTCCTCCGAGGTGGAGGCCGCAGTGTGGGAGAGCCAGTTCAAGAGCCTTAACGGCGGGGCCATGGACATGACGTTCTCCGAGTTCGTCGAGGTGTATGCCTCAGAGGTGAAGCCGCGCATACGAGAGCACACGTGGATCACCAAGGAGTACATCATCAACGACAAGCTCGTGCCGTTCTTCGGGGATATGCGCATGTGTGACGTGAGGCCGATCGACGTCATCAGGTGGCAGAACGAGCTCACCGAGCACCGGGACGCCGACGGGAAGCCCTGGGCGCCGACGTACTTGCGCACGGTAAATAACCAACTGAACGCCATCTTAAACCACGCCGAGCGCTACTACGGCCTCACTGACAACCCGGTGCGCAGGGTCGACAAGATGGGCTCGAAGAAGGGCGGCGAGATGCAGTTCTGGACCAAGGACGAGTACCTGAGGTTCAGCGAGGCAGTCATGGATAAGCCGCTGTCGTTCCACGCCTTCGAGCTGCTGTACTGGATGGGCATACGCTGCGGCGAGCTCCTGGCGCTCACGCCGTCCGACTTCATGCTGGATAGCTCGCGGCTGCGCATCAACAAGTCGTACCAGAGCCTCCACGGCGTGGACACCGTGACCGACCCCAAGACGCCCAAGTCCGTGCGCACGATCGTCATGCCCGCCTTCCTTCGCGACGAGATGGCGGACTTCATCGAGATGCGCGATGACGTCGCCCCCGACGAGCGCCTGTTCGCCGTGACCAAGCACTTCCTGGCCCACGAGATGGAGCGCGGGTGCAAGGCGTCGGGCGTGAAGCGCATCCGCGTGCACGACATACGCCACAGCCATGTGAGCCTGCTGATCGAGATGGGCTTCTCCGCGCTTGCCATCGCCGAGCGCATGGGCCACGAGGCGGTTGACATCACCTACCGCTACGCGCACCTGTTCCCCACGAAGCAGGATGAGATGGCCGCCGCGCTCGACGGGGCGAGGGGGTAAGAAGGATGCCGTGCGAGAACAGCGCCCGCAAGCGCAGCAAGACGATGGCGTTCCGCTGCACGCCCGAGGAGCGCAAGCTCATATGCGAGATGGCCGCCTGGAGCGGCATGAGCAGGCAGGACTACATCATCGCCAAGCTCACCGATACCCAGGTTGAGGTGAGGCCCTCCGTGAGCGTTCAGAAGGCGCTGAAGGACTCGATGGCGGAGTTGGCCAAGGAAGTGCGACTGGCGGCCTCCTGCGGCGAGCTGAGCGAGTCCCTGCAGCAGAGGGTCGAGCTCGTGATGGGGCTCTTCTTGGCACTCGGCGGGCCTGTTGACCCACTTTCGATCGACAAGTCGATGAAATCATCGACGGCAGTGCCAGAGACGCTTAACGTGGATACTGACGGGGACACGAGCATCTTCGATATGGGACGCGGGTAGATTGAGTCTTTAAGTTCCATCCGGCACGCAGTTCTCCATGCTATTTGGGACGAATAAGCGCTAGAACATAAAGGGAGTGCTGGATGCGGGTCTTCAATCCGTTCCCGCGCTCTCTGGTCCTATCGTGCCGTCATCAAGCACCTTATTTACTCTGTGCAATATAATTCTGGATGTAAAAAGATACCTGCACGGAGGTTTCTAGCATGTCCAAGCTCAACATCGACCAGAAAACGATCAAGCTGCTCCTTACAGATAAGCATTCGGACTTCCTCATCCCAGATTACCAGCGACCTTACGCTTGGGGCGAAGACGAGTGCGCAACGCTATGGGACGATCTCTTCACCTTCGCGTTTCCCAACGACGACTGCGACGCCTTCGAAAGCACTAGTGATGAATACTTCCTCGGTCCCATTGTTACTTTCAAGAACGACGCAGGCCAGCTTGAAATAATCGATGGCCAGCAGAGGCTTACAACCATCATGCTGCTACTTAGGGCGTTTTACGACAAGTTCGCAAACATGAAGGACAAGCAGTCAATTAAAGTGCGTGACTCGATTGCTGGCTGCGTCTGGAAGACCGATGAGTTCGACGACCCCGACATGGATGCGCTGAAAATCGATTCAGAGGTGGCGAGCGATTCCGACAAAGATGAGTTTCTAGATATATTGCGCCACGGCTCCGTGGGCCCCATGGCCCACAGCGCCTATTCACGCAATTACGCCTTCTTCTCTAAAAGAATGGCCGAAATGGCAAGCGAGTGGCCAAGCTACATCGCGCTATTCGCCGCTCGCATTCTCAATAATGTGATCTTGCTTCCCATCGAGGCGGAATCCCAGGACACCGCGCTCAGGATCTTTTCGACTTTGAACGACCGTGGACTCCCGTTGGCAGACGCTGACATCTTCAAGAGCCAGTTCTACAAGCACTTCTCCGGCGAGGGCCGCAAAGACGAGTTCGTCACGCGCTGGAAAGCACTCGAGGAAACGGCCAACCTCATTTTCAAACCAACCTCGGGCACACCGCTCGACGAGCTTTTCACCCGTTATATGTACTATCGCCGTGCCAAGAAGGGCATCCGCGACACAACGACCAAGAGCCTACGCGACTTCTACAGCGATAACTCGTATGAAATCCTACGCGAGGACGCGACGCTCGACGATTTGGAGTCTCTGCTCGATTTTTGGAAACGGGTTGATGCGCAGGAGGGATTTTCCGAGCGGGTAACGCGCCGCCTGTTCGTTCTCAATTATGCGCCCAACGGCATGTGGGCTTATCTGTTGAGTACCTGGTTCCTGGCAAAGCGCAATACCAAAGGCGAGCTGGACGACAAAGAGCTCTACGATTTCCTTTGCTACATCACTGGATTCATCTACGCCTACTCACTTGAGCGTCCCGGCGTGAACGCCCTGCGCGGTCCCGTCTATCCCGCACTCATAGACATCGTAGAAGGTCGCAAAGTCGACTTTTCGGCCCATCTGTTCGAACGCGAGATAATTACGGGACGCTTCAGAAGCTATCAGTTCACCAACCAGCGTCGCTTCACGCGATCGATGCTTGTTTGGTGGGCCTACTCGGATCCTAAGCAGCCTCTCATGGACTTGGACACAACGCTCGAGATCGAACACATCTATGCAAGAAAGCGTAACGAGGTACACCCGCTATCCAATCGCTCAAACCTTGAAGCGCTAGGAAACAAGGCGATGTTAGAGAAGCGCGTAAACATTCGCGCCTCAGATTACCAACTGAAGGATAAACGCAAGTATTACGAGGGCTATGTGAACGATAAGGGCGTTGAGGTGTCGGGGACCGCTGTTCGCGAACTCGTGGAAATTGCGCGATGCGGTGACTTCGCCGAGAGCGACATCGAAGCGCGTACCGAGCGAATCATCACCGCTTTTGTCGAGTGGCTTGGCAAGCTGGACCTGTTAAGGGAGTAAAACTTGATGCACCTTCGATTATTGGTCGTGGGCCTGGAACGCTCGTTGCTTTTGCTCAATAGACGGACGTTGCCGTCTACCGCCTGATAAAATAATGTCATGTGTGTTTTAAGGGTGCCGACATGTTGATTTACGGCATCGAGAAAGGCTGGCGGTTGGGGTGAGTCCCGAGGAAAAAGCGCGTCTCGTTATCGATAAGAAGCTAAAAGCTTCCGGATATGCTGTCCAGGATGTTAAAGAGTTCAATCCCATGGCGGCATGTGGTGTCGTTGTCCGTGAATGGCAAACGACCACCGGCCCATGTGATTACCTTATCTTTATCGACGGCACCCCTTGCGGGCTGATTGAAGCCAAAGAACACGACAAGGGCGAGAAGCTCACAGCCGTAGCCGAGCAGACAAGACGCTACGCCGAGAGCGAATTCAAGTATGCCCCCACTGATATTGACATTCGTTTTGCCTACGAGGCGACTGATGTCTTAACCCGTTTTTGCGACTACCACGATAAGGATTATCGTTCTCGCGAGATTTTTTCCTTCCATCGACCGGAGCAACTTCGCGCTTGGCTGAAGGATTCCGATACCATCCGGAACAGGCTCAAGTCTTTCCCCGCCTTTGATACCACTGGTTTTCGTAAGTGCCAAGTGAATGCGATTGTTAATCTTGAAAAGTCGTTCGGGGAGAACCGCCCACGCGCGTTAATCCAAATGGCCACTGGTGCTGGCAAGACGTACACCGCCATTACTAACGTTTACCGCCTGCTCAAATTTGCCAAGGCCAAGCGCATCCTATTCCTTGTCGACACGAAGAACCTAGGGGAACAGGCCGAGGAGGAGTTCCGCAAGTACAAGCCCACCGACGATGCGAGGTTATTTCCCGAGCTTTACAACGTCTGTCGCCTGACCTCTTCACAGATTCCCAATGGCTCCAACGTATGCATCAGCACCATCCAACGGATGTACTCCATCCTCAAGGGCAAAGAGCTTGACGAGGCAGACGAGGAATCTTCCCCTAATGAAGATCGCATCGTCGGCGAGCCACGCGATGTTGAGTACAACTCAGCTTACCCACCTGAGTATTTCGATTTCATCATCATCGACGAGTGTCACCGTTCTATCTATAACGTCTGGCAACAGGTTCTCGATTACTTCGATGCCTTTCTCATCGGGCTTACCGCTACGCCCGACAAGCGAACCTACTCTTTTTTCAATCAGAACGTCGTGAGCGAATACACTCATGAAGAGGCGGTCATCGACGGCGTCAACGTCGGCGGCGATACCTACATCATCGAAACCGATGTGAGCAAGAACGGCGCGACTATCACCGAGCGTCTTGTTGAGAAGAGAGATCGCCTTTCCCGCGAGAAGCGATGGGAGCAGAACGACGAGGACCTGGAATATGACAAGGGCAAGCTAGACCGCGATGTCGTCAACCCGTCCCAGATACGCACCATCATCCGTGAGTTCCGCGACAAGGTTACGACGGTCATGTTCCCTGGTCGCAAGGAAATACCCAAGACGCTTATCTTTGCCAAAACAGATAGCCACGCGGATGACATCATCAACATCGTGCGCGAAGAATTCGGGCGCGGGAACGAGTTCTGCAAAAAGATAACTTATAACGCCGAAGAGGACCCCAAGTCCACTCTTGCGGCGTTTCGCAACGAGTTCTACCCCCGCGTCGCCGTAACCGTTGACATGATTGCCACCGGTACCGATGTCAAAGCTCTCGAGTGCCTCGTCTTCATGCGAGACGTTCGTTCGAAAAATTACTTTGAGCAGATGCTTGGCCGCGGGCGTCGTACGCTCGGCCATGATGACCTGGCCCGTGTTTCGCCGTCGGCGACAACGAACAAGTGCCGCTACGTGGTTGTCGATTGCGTTGGCGTCACGAAGAGCCTGAAAACTGAAACAAGGCAGCTCGACAGGAAACCCTCCGTAAGCCTGAAAGAGCTCATGATGAGCGTCGCCATGGGCGCGCGCGATGACGATACCGTCACCTCGCTCGCCGACCGTCTTCTTCGACTCGCCGCCGTCATGGACAATGGCGAGCGAAAAAAGGCCGCTGAGCTTGCCGGCGGCGCCTCCGTGAACGACATCGCTAGAGATATGCTTGACGCTTTCGACGAGGACAGGATAGCAAAGGAAGCCGGGCTTATCCTTAGAGATGATGCCCGAGAAGCAACCGAAGAAGAGCGAGCCAAGTTGGCAGATGCCCAGTCTCGGCTTGTCGAGATGGCGATTAAGCCAATGTTCTCTGCCGAGCTGAGAAACTATCTCGAAAATGTGCGCAAGGCGCACGACCAGGTCATAGATAATGAGAACCTAGATGCTGTCATCTCATCCGGTTGGGACACCGATCGCGAGGACCATGCCAAAGAGGTCATCCAAACGTTCAGACAATTCCTTGCCGACAACAAGGATGAGCTAGACGCGTTGCAGATCATCTACGGCCAGACCTACAAGCAGCGCCCCATCACGTTGCGCATGGTCAAGGCCGTTCACGATGCGTTGAAAACGTCCCCTTATGGACTTTCCTGCGACATGGTCTGGCATGCATATGAGGTCGCGGGCGCACCCATCGCTACGGCACGAAGTGCTGTGGGCAAGCTTATGGACATCATTTCCGTTATCCGATTCGAACTCGGACAGGAAAAGATCCTAAGACCCTTCGAGGCGGGCGTGGCGGAGCGTTTCAAGAGTTGGGTCTTCTCCAAGAACGCAGGCCACGGCCAGTTTACCGAAGAGCAGATGGATTGGCTGCGCATGATTCGCGACCATATCTCTACCTCGGGAAGCGTGAGCTCTGACGATCTCGACCTGTCACCTTTCGGGGAGAAGGGCGGCCTCGGGCGTTTCTATGTCCTGTTCGGCGATAAGTACCAAGACGTTCTCGACGACATGAACTACGCGCTTGTCGCATAACACCTATTAGCTAGAAAGGCAGCGCATGAGCGCATCCACCATTAACCAGAAGATTTGGAACATGGCGACCGTCCTCTATAACGATGGCGTCTCCAACAGCGATTATCTCGAGCAACTCACCTATCTGCTCTTCCTCAAGATGGCAGACGAGTACAGCAAGCCCCCCTACAACAGGCCGACCGGTCTTCCGGAGGACTGTCGTTGGGAGTGCCTTGCGGGCAAGAGCGGCGCAGAGCTGTTCGACACCTATAAGAAGATGCTCGACAAGCTCGGCGCCCAGGGCGGCATGCTGCAGGAGATTTTTACCGGGGCCCAAAACAAGATGAGCTCTCCGGCGATCTTGGCGCGAGTTATTCAGATGATCGGCACAGAAACGTGGACGGCTATGTCGCAGGATGTCAAGGGCGACATCTACGAGGGGCTGCTTCAGCGAATAGCCGAGGACACCAAATCTGGTGCCGGGCAGTACTTTACGCCTAGGCCGCTCATCAACACCATCGTCAAGTGCGTGCAGCCTAAGCCTGAGAAAACCGTCTGTGACCCGTGTTGCGGTTCGGGTGGCTTCCTGCTGGCCGCGAAGAGCTACATAGAGGAAGCCTATCAGCTCGACGCCGACCAAAAGAAGTTCTTGAAGAACGAGGCATTCCACGGCTGGGAGATCGTTCCCGCCACGCGCCGACTTTGCCTCATGAATCTTTTCCTGCACAACATCGGTGACTTCAACGACGTTCCGCCCATCACAAGAAATGATGCGCTTCTTTCCGACCCTGGTATGCGCTTCGACTACGTGCTCACCAACCCGCCTTTTGGCAAAAAGGCGACGCTTAAGGCTGCTGCCGGCGAGGATGGTGAGCTTGTCGACGAAGAGCTCTCGTACTCCCGCCAGGACTTCTGGGCAACGAGCTCTAACAAGCAGCTGAACTTTGTTCAGCACATTCATACCATCTTGAAGACTGGCGGCACCGCTGCCGTTGTCGTGCCCGACAACGTGCTGTTTGAGGGCGGCGCGGGCGAGACAGTGCGCCGTAAGTTGCTGGAGACCACGAACCTGCACACTATCCTGCGCCTGCCGACCGGCATCTTCTACAAGCCGGGTGTGAAGGCCAATGTTATATTTTTCGAGAACCGTCCTGGTAGCGAGCGTGTACAGACCCGCGAGGTGTGGATTTACGACTATCGCACGAACGTTCACCACACGCTGAAGCAACACCCCATGACAGAGACTGACCTTGCCGACTTCCTCGATTGTTATAACCCCGGTCATATCGATGAACGCGATGAGACTTACAGCGAGGATAACAATCCCGATGGTCGTTGGCGTCGCTTCACTATCGACGAGATTATGGGCCATGACAAGCTGAGTCTCGATATCACCTGGATCAAAACCGGCGAGGACATCTCTGAGATTGCGCTTTCGGATTTGCTTGCAAGCATTCACGAGAAGAGCGACGCAATTGCCGACGCTGTGGAGCAGCTCGAGGCGCTTCTGGGGGATATTGAGGACTAATGGACACCAAGAAACTACGTCAAAAACTGTTGGATCTTGCCATCCACGGCAAGTTGGTCCCCCAAGACCCGAACGACGAGCCCGCAAGCGAGTTGCTGTCGCGTATCCACGCGGAGAAGCTCGCCATGGTGGCGCGCGGCGAGCTCAAGCCTAAGGATGTCAAAAACGATACCGTGATCTATTTCGGTTCCGATGGGCTGCCCTATGAGAAGCGGGCAGACGGCAAAGATGTGGCGAAGT